>JFJP01037272.1_pt1 | contig 34259 bp, 13 predicted proteins | sample 431651 | NCBI WGS metagenome assembly JFJP01 (sample SAMN02602958, study PRJNA72255) | Microbial mat metagenome, whole genome shotgun sequencing project. | biome: fresh water; feature: sink hole; material: water; isolation source: purple microbial (photo- and chemosynthetic) mats found in... | reverse complement strand
CCGATTTGGTTTGGGAAGAGGCGTTGGTGGAAAACCCAACGAGCAGGATGAGAAGAGAGAATAGAAAGGTTTTCACTTTCGTGATTTGTTTACGGAAAAATTCCGTGCGGAATGGTTTGTTCATCAGGTTGTTTTTTTGTATTGATTAAAAAATTGAAAATTAATTAGGTTCACTATTATCAATCACCTATGAATATTGAATGATGGATAATAGCGAACCGATAGGAATTATTGTTTCACAAATTTACTGTTCATTACCGCTCCATTGGCAGTGACCTTCACAAAGTAAATGCCGCTGTGTAGGCTGCTGACATCTAGCGTTTCTAGTGTAGCGTTGGCAACCGATTTGGAGATCACAGTGCGACCTTGTAAATCAAGAATCGTGATTGCAGCCACTTCCATTGCTGTTCCAAAATCAAGGGTCAACTGATCCAAAGCTGGATTTGGATAGACCACCAGTTTGTTACCAAGCAGTTGGGAAGAGCTCATGTCGGTAGCGACTGACTTTTTAATTTTAACATTCGAGACAGTTAAATTGCCTGCCGCCGTAATGACCCGAACCGAGTGTAACCCAGTCGTGAAGTTGAAAGTAATTGCATCGGTAGTACCGCTGGCCGCAGGCAAGACAATAGCGGTCAAAGATTGTCCACCGTCGATATTGATCTTCGCCGTGGCAGCCGCTGCTCCTGTATAGCTCATGGTTACATCGTAACGCCCGTCAGTGGTGACATTGATCAGATACTCCTTCCAAACCGGATTAAGTGCCGAAGCAGACCAGAAAGCGACTTCTTGATCGAATGCCGTTCCGGCAATGATTACTCCTGCTTCCGTCACAGGAACCGTAACCCCAATATTAACTGGTGCTTTAGCGGCCGCATTGATTTGGTCCAAAGCCTGGTATTTGGGGGTATTCAAATTGTAAACATCTTGCGTAAAGCCCCATTGGTAATTATCTGTCGCCCTATAATAGACGAGCAAGTCACCTCCACAGTTGCTCCAGACATCGTGGTGTTGAATTACGCAGTCCTTCATTCTGGGATCGCTCACGGCTACTGCCTTCACGTCTTCGCTAAATCCAAGGTTATCCATACTGGGGCCCCCTTCATAAGCCACTTTTTTTACCCCCATAGCAGCCACAATGGTAGCATCTATTTTCATATTTTTTGCAAAGCTTGCGGGCGCAAAGGTATCGCTGCCCCAGATATTGTCAATGGTCAAACTAGGGCTGTCGTTTTGCGGATTGTAATACCCTGATCCTCCAGCGGCATAGATGTAATAATTAATGGGTTTATTGTTTAATTGCGAATAATAATCTAGCCAAACAAGATCCTGAAATGCAGTCCCCTGTCCATCAGATTGTTGCCACATCAAGATAGGACGTATGGTCGACATCATGGCTACATCACCAACTACAGCACGCCACAGATTACTCATTTCGACGGTTCTTTTTGCCACCCGCCTCCAAGCCCATTGCCACTCACCTGTTTCACCATCGAAATTCAAAGATGATCCTCCAGCACCGACCTCTGCCACAGCCATGGTATGATTCATCGGCGTTTGCACATAATCGCCCCCATTGTTCCACAATTCATTCGACAGTTCGACATACACCTTCAACCCAGGGTTCAAGTTGTTTTTCCAAAGCGTGGCCAGTTGGGTGATATAGTCATCGGTAGCGGCAATCGGCACGCAAATCATGGCGTCCACATTCATCGCATTACACAAGCGGATATTTGTCTCCCACGAGATGCCGTGCCCACCCCAACCGAAACCGGTTCTATCGTACGAAGGCCAGTGATAATCATCAAAAGTTCGTTGGGCCCAGTCGGCAGTCACCGTTGTAAAAGTGGTACCTGTTGTTTGTAAAGTCCGCACACATTCAACCTTGGCAAGGATATTTCTTAACTCGGTAGTAAATTCCTCGCTTGCAGCATAGGATTGTGTACTTCCAGGCGAGAGGGGCTTCATCATTTTAACGTCTTTAACGCCCCCGGTAGTTCCAGTAAAACTAAGTTGCAAATAGCTGTCGGAAGGATCGGCATTGGTATAAATCAGGTCGGCAGTAGTGGAATTGGTGCCGGCATTGTACACCTGATTTTGTACGGTTAGACTATTTCCAGCGAGGGTTGCCTTGCCGGTAAAACTCAGCTTATAGGTTCCGTTCATTTTACCGATACCCGCCCACACGTATTTCTCTGCGTCGGTGGTAGGCCATCCCTTCGCATCCACTGCGGCAGGTGTAACCATCCCCATCTGCATCCACTCACGAGAGACCTTGAAGACATCGGCAAAAATGCGATTATCGTCATAATCAGTGGCCACGGACAAGTTGAGCCCCACGTGGTTTCTTTCCGAAGCAGAAAGTGCCGTTGTAGTAAGGGAAGTGGCAATACTTGCAACAGAAACATTACCAGAAGGATCTTTTGCTTTTACCGTAAAAGAATAAGAGCTAGAGGCTGCCAATCCGGAAACTGTCATCGAATTAGTGGTGGTAGTCCCACAGGAGATAGTACCTGCCCTGAATACTTCGTAGGAAGCTACCGTACCCGAATTATCGGTAGAAGCCGTCCAGGTCAACAAACAGCTATTGGACAGAATATTGGAAACCACCAAATTGGTGGGTGCGCTGGGAGCCATGGCATCCACCGTTGTAGTCGTTACGCTTTTAGCAGTACTCGCCGCCGAAACATTTCTGGTAAGGTCTTTTGCTTTTACGGTAATGGAATAGCTTGTGGAAGCAGTCAGGCCAGTCACACTCAAGGAGGTACCGGTAGTAACTACACCCAAAGAGGTAGTTCCACCCCTGAACACTTCGTAGGAAGCTACCGAACCTGAATCATCGGTAGATGGATTCCAATTTATAGTAAATCCTGTGGCAAAAATATTTGATGCTACAAGCCCAGCTGGAACGCTAGGCGCATTGACATCGGGTATGCTGCCATTCACTATCAAGTCAGCCGTTCCAGTGAGGCGGTTTCCAATTCCGGCAAAAGAGCCATCAGACCCAGCAGGGTTGGTATTGGAAATATAAATCCGAAAAGTTACGGCAGTTGTCAAACCGACATGACCCGTAATCGGGAAATTAGCGAGAAGATTTCCACTATTTTTTACGCCGACACCCATTACATTCGCTGCAAGGAATCCATTTTTGCTAGAAAATAAATAGAAGGTATTCTCCTGTCCATCGTTACAAAACAAAGCGACGTCGAGCGACGTAATCGTTACTGTATTTCCACCAGTAGGTGTTACCGTAAACTCGAGGTAGGCATTGTTGGTAATGGCGGCGGCCAAGGTTGCCGAGGCATGGTTCTGCCATCCGATGGCGTTGGCCTGAACCTGACCTGGATCAATATTCGTACGGCTGGCAGCAAGTGCCAAATTGGATACCGTGATGCGCGCATCCTTTGTGGTTACCGGAGCAGCGGATACTGTTCCTGTTTTGGGGGCTATTTTGTAGCCGACGAGATCCCAACTGGCGAGGTTGATTTGACCCATTGCACCCACAGCCGAAAGCCCGAGGCAAAGAACCAGCACGAAAAGTCTGGTAAAAAGAGATGTTTGTTTATTCATTTTTGTGTGATTTTTAATTGTTTTTTTTAATTTAGACGAATTAAGGAATTGTAAATAAATAATGTCGTATAATTCTTTGGATGTGTCAGTAAAAAAAGTTCTCATTTGTTGCTTTTCTATCTGCGAAATCAGCGAAATAAATTTTTTCCCGCTAATTTGATCCTGTTCGCTTTGCGAACGGGAATCAGCAAGCATCCGCATTTTTGTTATTTCGTTAATCTGCTTATTGAAAACTTATGTATTGACGAATCCTTAGTGCTCTTTTCTTTCTTTTTATTGGTAAAACTACTTGCAATTAGCGACTTAGTATTAAAGTTATAAATGCGAAAATTAGTCCCGCTGAATGTATCGCAAGTTTTTTTGGAGAACAAACTGTAAATTTGGGTTTTAATTATTGCATATACTACAGTCATCAGCATCAAGAGCCAAAAGCCATTCCCCACTGGAATGGGTGTTAAATCACCGGTTCCATCATCGGGGTTGGGTCCTCTTTGCGGTCCGAACTCGTTCCCATCAATAGCAGCATTACTGTTTTCATCATTTATCCCCCCACCCGTAAGTCCAGAGGTGGTGGGATTGAGCCCATTGCTACCCGTGCTGTTGAAAGCCAAATCAGCGCCGAATAGTTCGGAAGCAACAGCGGATGTTCCGTACGACTGAAAAGCAGGCGAAAAACCACCCTCAACCAGTTGCTGCATTGCAGCATCTTTGGAACTTGCTGCTGAATAGAGAGCTGCAGGTATACGGACTTCCATTTGAACACCCCCACTTAACTTGACCGACACCTTCGGGGCAGCATTGTGGGTGGCAATATGCCCATAGTGCCCATTGATTTCATTTTCAGGAATCGGAATAGAGCTGTCGTAGAAATTACCGTCACTATTCCCACCTACATGAGCCGCATTGGTAATGACTCCACCGAGTTGAACACCCTGCTGAATCGGCAAAATGTCACCTTTGGCATCGGGGTCTCCCACGGGGGAATAGAGGAGCGCCACAAACAGGGCTGCCACGGACAAAAGAATAATCAGATATTTATTGTTGCTTTTCATTTACTTGAGAATAATGCGTGTAGTGACCACCGTTTCTTCAACCGCCACTTTGGCAATATAATTCCCAGAAGGAAAATTCGTGTTAAAGTTGCTTATACCGTAGGGTGGAATCTGCCACTTCTGAAGCAGACAGCCCGTGATGTCGTAAAGCACTAAATCAGCAACGGCAGCTGTCCCATTGTTCACAAAAATGGTATTCCCGCTGCTGAACACTTTTAGTTCTTTGGCGAGCAAGGGACCCTCCAAATCGGTTACTACATCCAAACTGCTCACAATCCGAAACCTGGTGGTGGGTGTACTACTTTTGGTAGCGGTAAAGAGATACTGTGTCCCCGATGCGCTGATATCGGTTGTTATATTCTCCAGCAAATCAAGTAGATACAAAGATGAATACTGCATCTCTAGGTTTTGATGGGTAAAAGTAAAGGTATAGACAGTATCCACTCCCGCCTGAAAACCCAAGGGGGTATTGTTGATATCGTCCACGGTATTTACCTGATAATCACCATCGGGCTCCATGGCAAAAAGCTGTGGTGCCAATGCTGTGCCGAATGACTTAATGCCATCCCAACCGTTGTCGAAACCATGCGAACAGCTTGCATTGGTAAATATCCACATACGGTCGGTAAAACTTTCACCTTTCACGTCAATACGAGTGCAAACCTGGGCGGCCGCAGAAGATCGTTGTAAAGTGTTATTTTTCAACACCGTACCCACGGCGCTATACGGAATGGAGATGGTGGCCGAGGCACTTGCACTATTGGCAACTACAAAAAAGGCTTGCATGGATGGAATCTGTGTTGGCAAAAGCGGTTCTGCCGTATTTTTTGGAACTGACAAATACTGCCCGGCACCATCGCCACCAGTGCCACCAGCAGCAGTCCAGTTGGCGGGCGAACCGGTATTGTACAGTATTACTGTGGCTTGTGTTTCCGAACCAAAAGATATTTTGTTAATATCGATGGCTGCTGTGTATGGATTTCCTATCAAGTTCCAACCCGCATCTGCAGGCACGGCACCATGATAGGTAAGTGCCATGTTGGTGAGGCTGTTATTCTCCAAATTGCCCTGAAAAATATAGGTTTTTGGGGCGGGCTGGGTAATTTCGTAACCGGTAAATGAAGTTAATGCATCCGCATTGGTTTGCAACACCCATTTGTAGCTTGGCTCATCCCATCGCCTAACCACTGCACCATTCATAGTAGGCTGAGATACCATCGACCGAACAGGAATGCCAATATATTGCCATTTATTGTTGGTTCTTGCTACATCCTTGAATGCTTTGCTGTACATTTCTACTGTGGCAGCCACCGGATTATCCTGCGTATTGTGAAAAATTAAAGAACCGTTTGCAACAGAAGCACTTGACTGAATATAAATGCCCGCCGCACCAGCATTGTTGCTTATACTTCCGTTCACTGTCATCATGGCATTGGGCGAAATATTAATGTTGGCAGACGAGGCAATTGCCATATTGTTTACTGTTTCGGTACTTGTCAGCATTGGATACAAGGTGCACCCAGTAGGAATGTTGATATTACTGGTAGAAACTGGCACAATTTCGGGTGTCCAATTGTTGTAAAGCGTAAAGGAATTGCTAATACTGCCATTCCAATTGGATTCGCCACCGTTGCGTTCGTATGCTTGCTGCACCCCTTGCGCCGCATGGAAAGTGGCATCGATGGTGGTGTAGGAAAGTTCACCCAGCGAGCTGCTTGCGGTCCCACCAATACCCGTACCCTCGCCACCTGCGCCCAAAAGGGCACTTTGGGCGTGGAGCTGTGAGAGGCTACAGAAGAGGAGAGAAATAAGAGGAAGTATTTTTTTCATAGGGTTATATTTTGATAACTTTTCCAAAGTTTGGAACTTTGGAAAAGTTATAAGATTTTTTTCATCATTTATTGGGGGTTTTGTATTTCATTTTCAAAGGTTTATATTTTGGTCGCCTCATTAATAAGAGGATCAAAATTGATTAATTTTCAACAAATACATATCACACCCATTGGTGAAACAGTGTTGTTATTTGTCTTGTTACCACGTTGCTATTGCTGTTCTCTTCCAAGTATTTGTTGCAACACACACATAAATATAGTTTGCATCCCATACTACTTGCCCAGTTGTTCCAGTTGCCGTTGCACTTGCAGGAGTTTGAGAGGTTGCAATGATAACCTTGCTATTCATAGTGACCTGTGTAGCATCAACAGACATTGTTGTAGTTCTTACTGTTGAACTATTGGATGGCATACATTCGAAATCAATTCTTGCTGGACAGCTACCATCCACAAAATTTCCAGTTGCAACAGAAACAATTCTTGTTGCGCCCGTTGTCATAAACGTACTAGTTGTAATATTATCAGCAGCTAAAGAACCTCTAACCCCATTTGCAAACAATACATCACCACTTTGTGTCCTTAATGGTGAATCAACGGTACCCCTGGCAATTCTTGAAATAAAAGCAGGTGCTGATGTTGCAACTCCTCCACTATTATATCCATCGAAATAAAATTGGGCAGCACCATTTGTTGCGATATCACCGCTTAGATGCATTTGGCTAAGAGGTGTAGTAATACCAATGCCCACGTTGCCAGCAGAGGTGATGCGCATTCGCTCGGTAGCATATGCAGTAGTTGTTCTGGTAAGAAAGGAGAGGAATCCCATATTACCTCCAGTAGTTTCAATCCCCCCTTTAATGGCCGCAAACCCTCCTGCCGCACCAGATGCTAACAAACTTCTAAATGTAAGTGCAGAGCCTCCTTCAGCGGCATTCGCTGCGGTAGATGTGATATCCAGTTGTCCGCCCGAACTGTCCCACAAGGATGAGGCGGAAACGGGTGCTGTATCCGTTGCGGAAACTTCAAGATTTGTGGCTGGCGCAGTGGTTCCAATGCCTACGTTGCCCCCGAGTGGATTTAATAATAGATTGCACCCAACGTTATTTGCCTTTGCCTGAATCACACCGTTCCAAGAAGTGCCTCCTTCAAGATAATAACCGAGCGCCAATTTATATAAATCGTTATGAGACCCTTCGCCAATTAATATTTGGCGTGCGGTAGCTGCTGTGGTATGATTTGCACCTAACGAAGTGTCTATTGTTAATCGCCCTGTTGGCGTAGTGGTTCCAATGCCTACGTTGCCAGATGGCAAAATATTCATAGGATAAGTATCACTCCAAACCCCTGCTGTCGAAACTTTTGAAACAAACCGAAATCCACCTGTGGCATTATCTGCCGCAGGAAATGAAAATAACCGCATATATCCGCTTAAATAATCAATAACGCCTGATGCAAATGCATTTGTTGTAGCTGGTCCCGCAATTCTTATATCCCCATTTACTTGAAGTGTAGAATTTGGTGCTGTTGTTCCAATACCAACCTTCCCACCAAAATAATTTAGAGCTGTACCATCCATATAGATATTGTATCTTCCAGTGCCAGCTGCAAGTTTTCCTCTAAATCCGAAATTATTTGTAGCTCCTGTTAATCCTGCATCTACCACAAATCCCGATTGATTACTAACTACAGAACCTGCACCAATTGTTCCTTGTGCGGCCTGATAGTGTACTAGATGACCAGTAGTAAATGCTGCTGCGTCTGTTGATAATGAAGTAGTAAATCCAACAGCTCCTGCGGTGGCATCGGATTTTACTGTTCCTCCTGCTAATATCTGATAAGCGGTAGTTCCACCTGTTATGTCTTTTGTTGCATTTAAACCTACTGATGCCGCCCCGGCATTACCTAGCCCTACGTTGCCACTATTCAACATGGTAGCAATAGTTGTTGCACCATCCGTTCCGCCTATAAATTGATGCGCTATACTGATGGTAGTACCTGTGCCCGTGGTAGATTTGTAAGTGATTTTTGAACCCACTGCTGTTCCTCCAATTATCAACGGTGTGGTGAGGGAGGTGGAAGCTGTGGTGGCAGACGTCCAACTTGGAGCCGCTCCGCCATTGCTTTGTAGCAGTTGTCCTGCCGTGCCTGCTGCTAACAGAGCAGTGGTATTGGCTGCCGATTGGTAGGGAATTTGTCCTACCAGCCCGCCAAGGATGTTGGTAGCGGTAGTGGCAGTGGTGGCATTACCGCTTGTGTTGGCTGCCGTTTTGGCGTGCATGGCGTAAGGGGTGGTGAGGAGTTGGGTGTTGCTTACCACTGCGGCGTAGTTGGTTCCTGCTGCCGGGTCAATGCCTGTTTTTATCCAGTAAGCTCCAGTGCTCCAGTCCACACCAGCCAATGTGCCTGTTTTCCCTGTTCCGTTGCCTATCATCACGCTGGCCAATCCGTTGAGGTTGGTGGTAACGGCGTGGTGCTCCACATAGACGGCAGCACCTGCATCGGAGCCGGTGAGGATGCTGATTTCCATTGTTACCGCCGTGCCTGACAGCAGCTTATTGGCAGCATCGCGCACCACCACTTGGTAGCTCATCAGCTCGGGCACGGTGGCATTGGCAGATAATGAAAGAGTGAACACGAGGAGAATTGTGAGGAGGATTTTGACGTTTTTTAGTTTCATATTTTACTGTACTGTAAGCGGTTTTAATTTCCGTATTGTTAATTCAAAAATCGAAAACTTTATTCATTGACAAATTCTACTAACAGCAACTCTATCACATGGAGAGCGCTGATGTTCATAAAAAAATAATGAATACCATAATGAGCGATGTAATGCCAATGATTAAAGCGACTTCGATGGCATCAGGGCGGTTCTCTTTTGAGAATAGATTCTTGTACATATTTGGTTATATTTGTGAGGGCAAAAATAGGGGTTCGCATCCGAGAAATCGGGGCAAATAGTGACAAAAGAGGGGCAAATAGTGACAAAAAAAATGTCATCTCCCCTGCTCAAAGGCAGGAGAGATGACATATACTATTGAATTGCTATACGTTAACTACTTTTCGCGAAGATGTGACTGCACAAATTCGGTAGGAGTCATTTTAAATTGTTCCTTAAAAGAACGGTTCAATTGCGACCTGTTTTGGAACCCAACTTTATAGCTAATTTCAGAAACAGTAAACTCATTGGTAAGCAGCAAAGCTACCACACGCCGGAGCCGAATAGAGTTTACAAAATCAGTCATGGTCAAACCGGTAATGGCCTTCACCTTTCGTAACAATCCACGGCGCGAAACATGCAACCCTTCGGCCAGCTGCTCTACCCCGAAATCAAATTCATCGAGGTGCAGCTCCACCAAGTCGGTGGCCCGTTTCAAGAACTTTTCGTCCCCCAGATTGGTACAGACTTCGTGGGGCTCCAGCTGTATCGCCTGTTGGTATTTGAGCTGCAACTGCCGGCGCATCAGAATCAAGTTCGCTATCCTGGCCAACAATAACTCCGCATGAAAAGGTTTGCTCACATAATCGTCGGCTCCTGTTTTCAGCCCCTTCAATTTGCTTTCGGTGGCGCTCAAGGCGGTGAGCAAAATGATGGGAATATGACTGGTCAGTTCATCGTTTTTCAGCCGATGGCACAACTCCATCCCGTCCATTTCGGGCATCATTACATCGCTGATGATCAGGTCGGGCAGTAGCTCGAGCGCCTGCTCCACCCCCACCCTTCCGTTTTCGGCCTCGGCAATCTGGTAGGCATCCCCCAATACATTGCGGATGTATTGGCGCAAGTCGGCATTGTCCTCCACAATCAGCACCAAGGGACAGTCGGTAGTTGGTAGTTGGTAGTTGGAAGTTGGAAGTTCGGCATCAACTAACAATTGCTGCCCTTCGTCTGCCGTCCATTGACCATTGACCATTGACCGTTGACCGCTGACCGGTAACTCCACGGTCATTTTCGTCCCCTTCCCTACTTCGCTCTCGGCCGTGATGGTTCCTTTGTGCAACAACACGAGCTCGCGGGTCAATGCCAATCCAATGCCGCTCCCTTCGTTATTACGGGTGGTGGTATTGTCCACTTGGTAAAAGTTGTCGAATATTTTGGTCAGCTGATCATTTGCAATACCAGCACCATCATCCTCAACGGCTATGATATAACTTTCATTTTCGGCACGGACATTTAAGAGCACCATCGTACGGGTGAATTTGAACGCGTTGGAGAGCAGGTTGGTGATTATTTTCTCCAACTTGTCGGAGTCAAAATCAGTTTCAAGCAGCTCCAAATCGGTGGAAAAACGGTATTGTAGGTTCTTTTGTTCCGACAGGGGAATAAATGCAGTAAACACCCCTTTCAGAAAAGGAATTACATCGCCATAAAATAGGTTTAGCTTCAGCAAACCGGTTTCCGACTTCTGCAAATCCAACAACTGATTGGTAAGCAGCAAAAGCCGGTCGGTGTTGCGCTGCATCATTTCGTAGCGAACCAAGGCCTCTTTCGAAGAGACTTTACCGTCCTTCGCCTCCTCTATTAGCTGGTGGAGTGGGCCGGAAATGAGGGTGAGCGGTGTACGTAATTCGTGCGACACATTGGCGAAAAACCGCAACTTCATTTGATCCACAACGGCATTCGATTTTTCTCGCAAGCGATTCATCAGCCTGTATCTGAAGAGTGCTATTGATGCAAAAAAAACAAGAAAATAGAACAGGTACGCCCAGAGCGTTCGCCAAAAAGGCGGCAGAATCTCTATCTCTAACGCTACCCCTTCTTCGTTCCAAAAACCATCGTTATTACTTCCCTTCACTTTCAAGGTATAGCTTCCGGGCTGCAAATGGGTAAAAACAACTGAACTTTTACCAGCCCCCAACACGACCCAATCCTTATCCACCCCTTCCAGCTGATAGGCCAGGCGGTTTTTGTCTGGCAAGCTATAGTTAAGAACGCCAAGTTCAAATTCAAGCATGGATTGGTCATAATCCAGCGTAATTTTTTGGGTTGTAGAAATGGATTTTCTGAGGATGGCGTCTTTGTTGTCGGGTTCAACGGGCACCCGCTTATTGAAAACCATAAGCCCCGTGATAACAATTCGGGGCAATCGGTGATTGTTCTTGATTTGGATGGGGTCGAAAGTATAAAAACCTTTGTGCTTTCCCCCTACAAAAACAGCCCCTTGTTTGTCCTTAGCTAGCGAATTTGCATTGACGCTCAGCCCATCTCTTTCGTCGTACGTCCTGACAAGCCCCGTTTTTGTATCCAGCTTATACAACACGCCACTGCCATTGAGCCACAACTGCTGCTTACTGTCTTCTATCATTCTAAAAACAGCCTTCTCTTCCAATTCTTTGTTTTTCAAATAGTGTTCAAAGGTCTTCGTTTCCGGCTTATAATAATTCAGTCCTTGACGCGTACCTACCCACAAGGTACCCTTTGAATCGACCAAAAGCGATAGGATTTCGGAACTGCTTAAGCTATTCCTGTTTTTTGGATGGTTGAAATATCGGGTAAAACGCTTCGCTCTCCAATCGTACTTGTGCAGCCCAAAAGCAGTGGCCACCCAAATATTGCCACTTTTATCTTCCACCAGGTCATTTATTCTATAATCACTCAAGCCATGCTGCGTGAAATGGGTAAAGTATCCTTTTTGCACCAAGTCTAAACCTCCTTCCGTGGCCACCCAACTATCACCCCGGCTATCGCATAAAATGGAAAGAACCGAGTTGCTAAGTAAACTATTACCATCACCCTCAATGTGTTTTAACAATCCAGTAATCTGCTGACTTTTTGGATCGAAAACAGTGATCCCATCAAGTGTCCCAATCCAATAAAGGCCCGATTTGAGCTTGCAAACAGTTCTTACATCATCGGAAGACAATCCTGCGGATGCCGCACTGAATCGCTTGATTTTTTTTGTTGCTGGATTATAACTCAAAAGCCCGTGACCATAAGTTGCGATGAGCACATCGTGGTCATCCTCAAAGCCAAAAGCATTCACAAAACAGTTGGATGATCCCTTATCGACACCATCCCCGAAAGGAATAAGTGCAAATTTTTCTCCATTCGGGTCGTGATAACAGACACCACTATTGATCGTTCCGAACCACAGTATGCCCGTATTATCTTTAAAAAGTACGGTTGCACAATCGGAGGTAAAGCTTTTGGGGTCGATGGGGTCATTGCGGTATTGACGGATCTGATTTGGATCGAGATTCCGGATAAGGGCTACAGAGTGTCCCTGACAAATCCAGAGTTGATTTTTCGCATCCGTAGTAATTTTATACAGCGATTTCTCTATCAAGGGGTGCTTTACCGTTGTAAATAACTGCTTTGCGGGATCGAACAGAACTAAGCCGGCACTGAAGGTCCCCAACCACAACCGTTTGTATTTATCCTCATACAGACTGAAAATACTATTTTCGGGTAAGCTATTCGGGTTGCCGGGGAGATGCTTGAATACGGTGCAGCTTTTCCTACCCCCATCCAGCTTTATCAAGCCTTCATCCCAGGCGGCAAGCCACAAATTCTTGTTTGAGTCCTCGAAAAAGCAAACGATGGTCTTGTTACCAACGAATTCGTTCAGCTGTTTATTTTCTGAAATAGCAATCGTTTTTTCTGTTTTTGGATCCAGTAGCATCAAGCTCCCCCGACGGGCCACCCACAAACGACCCTTCGAATCAACATACAGCTCGGAAATTCTCTTTTCAATGTTTTTGGTTGGGGAGGGCAATTCAAAAGACCGAAACGATTCCGTTTCAGGGTCGTATTTCACCAAACCGCCATCGCTCCCTATCCACAATCCCCCTTGCTGATCTTCCACGATGGCGCTGATTTTATTTCCGCTGATGCTTTTTGGGTTGGCAGGATCGTTCCTATAGACCGTAAACCGAAACCCATCGTATCGATTTAGCCCCTCTTCGGTACCAAACCACATGAACCCCTTGGAATCCTTAAAAATAGCCGTCACCGCATTGCTCGACAAACCGTCCTTCATGGATAGAGTGTAGAACCGGGCACTGTTCACCTGGGAGAACAAAAGGGGGGCGGCCAGTAGGAAAAGAAAAAGAAAGATGGAATGTGATTTCATTGTGTCTGGCGTAAGGTCTGGGAGGCAAAGATATATTTTTTTCACAGAGCATCAAAACGGGGTTGTATCCGCTTTGAATCCAGCAGGCTTAGGAATCAATTTTATCGTGCCCTTCATACACCACCCCGATCTGTTTTCTAATTTCGTCCAAGGTTTCAATCAATAATTTACTATCGTTCCAGCTCCACAATTCACTTTCAATTTTGCCTTCCGCAATGCATTTCATCACCTCCACTACTTCGTAGTTATAGCAATTCCCTTCGGTTTCCACGTTTAGTATTTTGGGCGTTTCATTTACGGGTGCTATTGTGACTTTTTCGGGCAAATGCACCCATTTGTCAAAAAGTAAATCACCGTTTTCGCAATACACAGACGCTTTGCAATCGGTGTGAGCCAAAATGCTGGAGTAGATAACTGCCAATGCATCGCCCTCATAACCAAGCGTAACCGCGCAATTGGTGTCCACGCCAGTGGGTCCAATGCCAGCTGTGGCGGTAATGGTGATGGGTTTTCCCATGAGTAATTGTGCCAAAAAGAGTGGGTAAATGCCCAAATCCATCACCGAACCGCCAATGAGCGATTTGTTGTGGTGCCGACTATTTTCTGTTGCCAGAATGCGCAATCCAAAATCGGCTTTCAACAATTTTATGTCGCCCAACTGCTTGCTGTCCAGCACTTCTTTGGCAGCAATAATACGGGGATTGAAGCGGGTCCAAAGTGCTTCCATCAAGAAAACGCCTTTTTCGCGCGCTGCGTTTATCATCATATCCACCTCGCCACTATTTACTGCCAATGGTTTTTCACACAACACGTGTTTACCTTTATCAATGCACATCAAGGTATTTTGGCAATGCAGGTTGTGGGGCGTGGCAACATAAATAATGTCCACGTCGGGGTCATTGGCCACTTCTTCGTAACTTCCATAGCCTTTGCAGCCGTATTTTGCCGCAAAATCAGTTGCCGTTTCTCTGTTTCTGGAACCCACGGCATGTAATTTTGCTTGCGGCACAAACGCCAATGCTTCTGCCATGGTTTGGGCAATGTAGCCCGTACCGATAATTCCCCAATTGTATGTTTTCATCTTTTGTGATTGAATTTTGTATCTCCTCAGAAAACGGGTAGTAAACAATTCAGTAAACGAGTTTACTCGCCTACTTGTCACCCTTTTTTGAATGGAAACGATTTTTTATAAAAAGAGAAGCAAGACGCAAATCATCGCGTCTCTATTCCTTCCAAACCAGCACCCCGCGCATATATATCCATAGACATTACAATAGCAAGATTATATTCCTCGTAGATAATATTTATTAACGGTTTATCTACAGGGAATCAATCTCTTTGTTGATTCCTTCTAATGATATTAATTCCCTACGGGAAAATAGTTTTTCAGCAGACACTAATTGCCAAGCATATAAAACAAAGTTTTGTATGCCCTCATTTTGGAGGGATACAATTAGCGCCTACAAACTTACATAAAAATTATTATAGTAGAATGAAGTTTAATCCATCAAATAGAAGGATGGACTTCCATTTAACAAAAAAATGTTTCTATCCTCCACAATAGAGTCGCAAAACTGTGGGGATGACACAAAAAATGCCCCGTGATGGTTCAATCACGAGGCATTTTTCAATGAACAATTAAAGGGAGTTGCTTATCATTGCAGCACCAACTTCATTGTCTGGGTCTGTCCTTTTGTCTTTACGGTGACAAAATAGAGTCCTTTGGGGAGGTTACTCACAGGGATTTGCACTTTGGCGCTTCCTTTGGCAACCGTTTCTTGTCGAATAATGCAACCGGAGATATCGGTAATGAAGACCTTTTCGGCCGACACATTGTCCAATCCCACCACCACATAATCGTTTGCAGGATTTGGATACATACTGATAACCGCTTTTCCCAGTTCGTTCAAATCCGTAAAATCTGATACCGTAACCGTGAAGTTCAGTGTAGTTTGATCCACCCCGCCATTTACTACCCCGCCATCGTCTTTCACAGTCACCGTAACAGTGACAGTTCCCAAGGCAACGGGAGTAATTTTCAGGTCGGCGGTAGTGCCACCTACGGTGCTCACTATTTCAACTTTGGCAATAGCCGTATTGCTGGAAGTTGCAGTTACAGCAGTAACATTCTGTACGGCTACATCAGCACCATACCCAATACCAGCAAGGGTCAACACTTTATCACCATCGGCCAAAATAACATTTTGATTGGCAGGCTGGTCAATGATCGGGGCCACATTTACCACCGAGTGAAACAGCGTAGTAACACTGCGCGGAGGCAAGAGTACGCTTCCATCGGTTACGGTAGCACCCTTTGCAAATGGTGCATAGTTGTGCGTGGTGTAAGATTGGTAGATTAGCGGCACATCCGTTCCTTGAAGGGTCACCTTCATGGGTGCTGTACTTTTATTGAGCAGAATCGCCGTTGTAGAGTTGTCCGGGTTTTTAAATGCCAGGGACAAAATATTCTCATTCGAGGAGGTGGCATCCACCATTACCGAACCATGGTTAACAAAACCGGAATAGTTTCTGAAGGCACCCCCCCGCATATTTTGCGAGAATTTGTCCACTGGTTTGTCCAAATCAGTCCATCCACTCAACTCTCCATATTTAAAGGCGGTGTACATCACGCCGGCAAAATCAAAAGGACCTGGAGCGTAGACCAAACCACCTCTCAAATAATCCACAATCATTTCACCTTCCCACACATTGGAGAATCCGGATGTTTCGGTCATCCACAAGCCATCGGCAGGGGTTGATTTTGTAAAGGCTGACAACTCCGCCCATGCAGCAGCTCCAGCTCCACCGGCCTTCACACCATCAGGATCGTAATTATGACAGGCCACTACACCGAGATACTCTCTGGCAATGGGATCCTCGTTGGTTGGTCCTACGTTGCCCTGCACCCATCCGCTTTGATTCACATCTTCGGACAACATAATGAGCGTTTTCAAACCGGCGGCTTTCATGCGTGGCCCCACCACTTTCACCAATTCACGGAATTCAGCTCCATTGAATTGGGTAGAGACATAAGGTTCGTTGAAGGTCGGCTCATTTTGCAAGCTGATGGCATATAATTCTACCCCTGCATTTTGTTTGATAACCTGACAGATAGCCACTACATACTCGGCAAATTCCTCGTACATTTCGGGTTTCAGCCTATTGTTGGCAGCCCATTGTGCATCGGAAGCCGGATATTCGGCCTTGATTTGTTTCATCCACCAGGGAGACGTCCATATCGTATAGAAAAACGTGTGGCAGTTGGTATTTTCATTGATATTGCGGAGAATATCCGTTGGAAGAGAGGTATAGTCGAAATTACTATAATCAGTCACATTCGGATCCGAGTTGTCATTTACCGGTTCAAATTCAAGTTGAAATGCATTGGTTGCGCGAATGGCAGTAATATTCATCTCTTTGATCTGTTGTATTTGTGCCGGGCTGTTCCAGGCTGCCTCCATAAAACATCCAACACCACCGATTGTCTGGTGGGTATTGGCAAAAGAGATGGAAACCGTACTCGTTGGAACAGCTGCCTTGTCCATTACATAAATTTTAAAAGAGACAGTATCGGGTATCGAGGTGCCCACTGCCAGGTTTCTACCAATAACAGTTACTGTGGCAGAATCGCTTACCCCCGCAGCCAAGCTGTAGTTCAGGGTAGAAGTACCGTTTACCACAGGAGTTACACTCAACCCTGTCACCAGTGACGGTTTGTCGGTAGTGACACTCAAGGTGGCCGTTTTGTTGGCATTGCCATCGGAGATACCTGTCAAGAGAATTGGTTTGGGGTTTTCAGCCAAATAGTAGGTTTGACTAGAGATACCATCTATTGTAACCGCTGGAGTTGGAATCGGTCTGTCGGCCAAATCTCCCAGCTTGATGTCCTTGAGATACACATCGATGGTCTCCTCCTTGAAATAGGTCAGGTTGATGTCCAACATCAATTGATGAATTCGGGTACTATCCGTACTCTTGGGGAATCCCCCCTCCATCTTGCTGAACAGTCCTTTGTAATCGAGATAGACATCGTGCCAGGCATCATCGTTGGGGACTTCCAACTTTATGCTGGTAATACCATATCCACTGGTACTACTGGCAGCGGCATTTGGAGAGATATCATCGATCAAACGGGCTGTAATTACCGTGGTGGCCAACGGTTTTCCCATGGACAAGGTGGCAGATGAACTTTTCACCTTGAAACTAACGAACTTATTGGCCGAAATATCTATTTCCTTCCCCTTTGCAGAAGAGTTGTAAAAATCAATATAGGTAGAGGGGAAGTTAAATGCAGGAACAAGTCCGGTGAGGTGTACCACATTGTTCGGCAAGTATTCAGCTTTACCGGCGTAGTTGATGACCCCTGTATAATTAGGATTGTAGTTGGGTGCACCAATTACAAACTCCGAATAATCGGGGGCATGACCGGTAATAGGGGCTGGGAAAGCCGTCATCAAAAAGCTACGCGTGATGGATTGGTTGCCGTTGTTTCCGGTAGTCCCGCCATTGTCGGTAACCGTAACGGTAATGGTAGCGCTACCAATTTCACCAGTACGGTCGAAAGTCAAAGGAGCTATACCATCCACTACCGGCCCTACGGCAAGATTGCTGATGATTGAATTCGCAGTAGCCATGACCGTAAAAGTCAAGGTTTGAGCTGCAGCATCGCCAGTACCAATACCTTCGAGTAGAATCTGGTCACTTTTCACCAGTGCCTTGATGCTCTTTGCCGAAATCGGGGCTAGGGTCGGTGGGTTGTTCACCTCATCGAAAAGGGTCACGGTGAAGGTGGAAGTGTTTGTATCCAATCCGCCCGCAGCAGTACCTCCGTTGTCTTTCAGGGTAATGGTAACCGGCACCGCAGTTCCCGATGGGGAGCTAGTAGCGGGAGTGAAAGAGAGGGTACCGACATATTCGGCGGGATTGTGCAGCACAGTGATGGCTGGTATAGCCGACAAGTTGGAACTAACGCCAGTAAGTGTTACCTCTTGGGTCGATTCTGGGTTGTTGTCACGGATATCGTACAGCTTCAAGGTAACGGGCTGCCCTTTTTTGACTGCCACATTTGGGATGAGCTGCATGCTTGGAGCTGCATTTGGTAGCACCTTCACCTTAAAGGTCATAAGCTTTGGGGTGGTATTGGCTGCCGAAACAGTGACAGTAATCAGCGATTCGCCTGTTCCGGTCAGATTTGGATTGAGTACCAAAGATCCATTTTTGGCAGGAGAGCTGTACGTTACCGTCGGATTGGGGATGATCGCCGTATTGGAACTGGTTGCCGTAATGGTGATGGGATGGGTACCCGTACTACCATCGGTAACGTTCCGGAACTTCACCGTGCGCGAAGCTGTACCAGCCGCTTGTGCCGTAAAGTTCTGCTCCTGAATGGTCGAGATCTCGGGGGTGTGCAGCGCAAGGTCCCCTATTCTGAGGTCATCGAAATAGATTTCTTTCACAGGACTGGTTGCCGATGAGGGAGACCCAAATCCAATGGCCATTGGATTCAATATAATATGTACATTGTTGGCCGTTTGCAGCGCCGATAATGGGACAGCAGAGAAATCGAAGGTATAGGTCTGGTAGAGATCAGATGCTACCACTTCCTGGGCACCGTCCACCGAAATGGTATTTAATTTGGCTGCAAAGTTGTCCACTTTCCCACCCGCAGTTCCAATGGCCACCCAGATATTAAAATCAATGTTTGTCTTTATTTTCAGGGAGAGGTAAGGTGCGCTCGAAATGTCTAATTGGGTAGGGGTAAATTTAAAGTCAATGGCATCCCAAACAGTTGCTTTTGCGGGGTTTATTTTCAGTTCGCCCCCCACTTCGGTAAAAGTACATGAACCGGCATTCCAGCCTGGGTTCTTAGTGTTGTCATCGAAGCTTTCAACAACACCGAAATCACCCAGCAGATAAGCAGCCGTTGTAACGGGGAGAGGCGCACTGGCAACCGAATACTTTCCGGCCACATCAATTGCCTTCACGGTAAAGGAGTAGGCAGTAGCGGAAGTCAATCCGCCAATATAAAGCGACGTTCCCGTAGAAGTACCACAAGAGATGGTTCCCCCTCTAAAGACCTCATATTTAATCACGCCGATGTCATCCGTAGAGGCAGTCCACGAAAGGGTAAGGGTTTTGGAGTCAACGTTGGCAGCCACCAAACCAGCAGGTGCGGTAGGATCCTGTGCGTCGGGTCCCACTACTTCAAACTCTCTCACATTCAGAGATTTGGAAACTAGTGTATCCAATTGACCCACCAGACGAATCCCCTTCACGGCAGTCGCAATAGGGGTGCCAGTAAAGGTGTAGGGCTGGCTTGCAGCTGCAGCGGTGTGCAGGTAGGCAGGTGTGCAGACCCAATCGGTGGCTGTCCATGTGGTGGCACCATCCACAGAATACTGAATTTTAAGATCGGCGACACCGCTATAAACCCCTTTGCTGTCGGCAAAAGCGCCGTTGAAGAACTTGGCTCCCGACAAGCCGGCTTTGGCTATTGGCCAAAGGATACCGACTCCTTGATTTTTGTTTTGAAAAGCCATTTTTGCAAGCGCTACATCCGTCACCAAATCACCATCGTTAATGGCGGGAGTCGCAACAGGAGACCCATTGGCAGTAACATTTGAAAGATACGGCCAAACCATACCTGTACCCAATGCGGAATAGTTGGCCTCCGTGGTAGTTACCGACAAGGCGGTACTTGCGGGCGATAACTTAGCAACTCCATCCATTGCCACTACCGTAAAAGAGAAAGTAGTAGCTGCGGTAAGTCCGGTAATGTTCAGCGAAGTATTGGTGGTAGTACCACACGAAATTGTGCCATTTTTGAATACTTCGTACGAAATAACGTCTAAATCGTCGGTGGCAGCCGGCCAAGACAAGGTAGCGGTGGTAGCCCGAATGTCTGTGACTACAGGCTGACCCGGGGCCGTTGGATTTTGACTATCGGCACCGGTGAGGAGGCCGTTGATGATGAAATCGGCTGCTACTTCGGAGGTCCTTCGACTCCCAATTCCAGCACGATCGTACGTTCCGAAACTGCTGATTCCATTTGTCAAATAAATATAAATCCGAAAGGTAATGGCACTGGTCAGATTGTCGTGGTTGGAGATATAAAACTTACTCAATGGATTGTCCCAAAACTGCACATACGGGTTGGCAGTGGTGACATGCGCAATTTCATTGGCCGCAGTAAATCCCTTTTTATTGGACAACAAACAATAGGTATGCACCCCCTGGTTGAGAAGAGCCAAGCCGATAGAACCAATGGTCAGTTGCTTGCCACCCACAGGGGCAATGGTAAATTCAAAATACTCCCCTTTGGCAATCGCCTCGGCTAAGTTCGTAGCATTGTTATTAATAGTAGTGATACCGTTTGGATCTTGCGCAGTATTGGTGAACGTAGTAGTTAAATCCGAAACCGTCACTCCACTCGAAATGGTCGTGCTCACAGGAGCCGAGGTGAGGGTACCTGTTTTGGGGGCAACGCGATAATTCACCAAATCCCAACTGGCAATCTGTTTAAAAACAGGCGCTAAGGGAGTAGTTACCGAAACAGCAGGAGTGCTGGGTGCCGAAACATTGCCCATGTAATCCTTCGCTCTCACGGTAATAGCGTAGGTGGTGGCAGTGGCTGCATCCAGACCTCCAAAAGAGATTGAATTGGTGGTAGAAGTTCCCAACAAGGCAGTGCCGTTGTACACTTGGTATTCTGTTACACCCAATGCATCGGTCGAAGGGGTCCATGCTAAAGTAAAACCACCATAACTGATCGCTGAGGCAACTACATTGGTCGGTACGGTAGGGGGAGTTACATCAGCGGCGGTAGTGGATACCGACAGGGCGCCGGGAGCAGAGAAATTACCCACCGCATCATAGGCCTTAACAGTAATAGCATAAGTCATGGAAGGGTTTAGCCCGGAAACCGCCATGGTAGTAAGGTCAGTGGTTCCTTTTGAGACTCCATTTACAAAGAGCTCATAGCCAGCCACACCCACATTGTCGGTAGAGGCACTCCAAGAGAGGGTACATGACTGTTGGTCAATCAAAGAAGCGACCAAATTAGTAGGGGCGGAAGGGGGGGTTGATTCAGCGACCCCGTTGCCAAAGGCAAACTCTTGCACCTGAATGATATTGGAAGAGCCGTTGTTCACGGTGATGTTCCATTTGTAAAAGCTATAAGCAATGGTGTTGTTAAAATAGAATTCCTTTGAAGATTTCCGGACGGCTCCCCATGAAACACCTACACGGGTATCAAGGGTAGTCCACGCCGAGCCATCGTTTGAACCTTGCAAAGTCCAGTTTTTGGGATCACGTTCAGGGGCATCATCCCCCGAAGTAATGGTGTACTTGTTCCAGGTTTACGGAGTGGTATAGGCAAACTGCACCCAGGAAGTAGCGCTGAAATCGAGCCACTTGGAATACAAACTGGCATCCGTCAATTTAGCAATTCCCTCACCGGGGAGGTTTTCACCGTGCGCCGTGACGGTGACCTGACTATTGGCCATGTTGGTGGCAAAGCCCATAAAAACTGCCAGCAGCAGTAGCCGGAGGAAGGAATGCGTTGTGCGTTTTTTCATTGTGTTGTATTTTTAATTGTATGTTGCAAAGATACGCTACAAAAAAAAATTTAATCTACGCAAATGGGGCAAATATGGGGCATATAGTGCAAAACAACAAAGCCATTTCAGTTCCAACAGACGGAACGAAATGGCTTTAATTAATTGATATACAAACTACTGTAATTAGAACAACGCTACTCTACTTGCTGTTTCCGCTGATATTCAGTTGGGGTCATTGAAAATTGCTCTTTAAATGCCCTGTTCAGTTGCGAGCGGTTTTGAAACCCTACTTTATAGCTGATTTCAGAGATGCTAAATTTGTAGGTGAGCAGCAATTTAGCAGCATGCCGCAATCGAATGGAGATGATAAATTCGCTGATGGTCATCCCCGTAATGGCCTTGATCTTGTTGTACAACCCCCGGCGGGAGAAGGGCATCCCTTCTATAAACTGCTGGATTCCAAAGTCAAGGTTCTCCATGTTGCTTTCCACCAATTCGATCCCCCTTTTCAACAAGTTTTCATCCACCAAATTGGTCACCAATTCACGCGGGTCCAACTCTTTGGGCTGTTTGAATTTCAACTGCAACAGCTTGCGCGAGGCAATCAAATTCTGAATCCTGACCAATAACAATGCAGCATGAAAAGGTTTGGTCACATAATCATCGGCCCCTGTCTGAAGCCCCTTCAATTTATTTTCGGTGGCACCCAAGGCGGTTAGTAACACAATGGGAATGTGGCTGGTACGCTCGTCATTTTTCAAGGTGTGGCACAACTCCATCCCGTCCATTTCGAGCATCATCACATCGCTCACGATCAGGTCGGGCATGTCTTCGATGGCTCTCTGAACGCCGATTTTCCCATTTTCAGCCTCTATCAATCGGTAGTGCTGCTGGAGCATGTCGCGAATATACAAGCGCATATCGACATTGTCCTCTACCAACAGCAGCAGAGGGGAGTCGGCAGTCGGCAGCTCGGACACTTCCTGCAATGCCTCTCCGATCTCCGCCAGCGGTTGAGCGTTCTCGGTTGTCGGAAGAATGGGGAGCAGCACCGTGAAGCAACTCCCATTTCCCAATTCACTTTCGGCGTGGATGGTTCCTTTGTGCAACAAGACCAGTTCCCGTGCAAGGGCCAGCCCAATTCCTGTCCCAGCCCCCCTCTTTTGGGTGGAGAGAGGGCTCTCTATTTGATAAAAATTTCTGAAAATATTCTCAAGTTCCTTCCGTGCTATCCCAATCCCATCATCTTCAACCGTTATGACCAGCTGCTCATTTTCAATTTTAACGGTCATTGTAACGCTGCTCTTGGTAAATTTGAATGCATTTGAGAGTAAATTGACCACAATTTTCTCCAATTTATCGGCATCGTACTGCGTATAGAGCTGGTTGAGTGGAGAGACAAAAGCATATTGCATCTCCCGCTCTCGGGCCATTGGGACAAAGGCCTCAAACAAGGAGTGCAGAAAATAGAGGAGGTTGCCACTCGAGAGGTTCAACTGCATGGTTCCCGTTTCTGACTTTTGTAAATCAAGCAGTTGGTTGGTCAGCAGGAGCAACCGTTCGGTGTTTCGCTGCATCAAGGAGAACTGCTGCAACAGTCGATCTTTTGAAAAAAGCCCCTGTTGCACCTCCCCCACCAATTGCTTGAGCGGTCCTGCAATCAGGGTAAGGGGGGTGCGCAACTCGTGGGAGACATTGGCAAAAAAACGTAGCTTGAGTTCGTCAATATCGCTCTTCGATTTTTCGCTTAAGCGTTTCAGGGTGTTGGTTCGGTAAGCATTCAATCCCCCAAACGCCAAAATAAAGTAGAACAGATAGGCGAGCTTAGACTTCCAAAAAGGGGGTAGAATCTCTATCTCCAACAGTACCCCTTTTTCGTTCCAAACCCCATCATTGTTACTCCCTTTCACCCGCAGGGTATAGTTACCAGGGGGTAAATAGGTAAATAGAATACTGCTTTTCCCAGCTGGAAGGGGGATCCAGGTGCTGTTCAGCCCCTCCAATTGGTAGGCAAATCGATTTTTTTCGGAGAGGGTATAATTCAGTGCCGCCACCTCAAACTCCAGCATCGATTGATCATAAGCGAGGGTGATTTTCGGCGTGGTGGCAATCGATTTTTGCAGCAGTGCATCGTCAGCATCGGGTTCAACTGCCACCTGCTGGTTGTTCATCAAAAAACCGGTGATCACGACAGCGGGGGCAACGGATTATTTAGAATCTGATGGGGATGGAACGAGTAAAAACCGGCATGCTTTCCAGCGATATAAATTTTTCCATCGGGCCCTTTTTCGAGCGCAGCGGTATTTTGAAGCAACCCATCTCTATCATCGTAGCTTTTTGCAATGCCGGTGGCAATATTCAAGCGATAGAGTTCGGGATTGCTACTGATCCAGAATTCATCCCGGGCTACTTCCACCATTTTGTAAATCGACCTACCGGCAATTTCACGGTTTTTCGAATAGGGTTCAAAAGTATCTGTTTCGGCGTTGTAAAAGTTCAATCCAGTGCGGGTGCCGACCCACAAAAGACCCTTTTGATCCACCAGCAATGAAAGAGCTTCCGAGCTGCTTACACTCTTTTGATCGTTGGCATTGTAAAGATGGGGGGTAAATTGCCCGCTCTTTCGAACGTATTTGTGCAACCCAATGGTTGTCGCAATCCAGACATTCCCATTTCTATCTTCAACCATGTCGTTGATTTTAAAAATGCCCAATCCATTCTGGTTGAAGTGGGTAAATCGTCCGTTTTGCAGCAAGTCCAACCCTTTCTCCGTGGCCACCCAAACGTTCGATTTGCTATCGGTATAGAGCTTCTGGATGCCATTGTTGCACAAACCATTCGACTGATCCAATTTCTTGATGGTCTTTTGGGTTTTTGGGTCAAAAAGCACCATCCCTTTGGGAGTCCCTAACCAAACCATACCAGAGGGAAGCGAACAGATATCGGCAATATTATCCGATGGAAATCCGGACGAAGCAGCAGTTAATCTACTGACTGTATGGTTTGTAGAGTGATAGATCAACAACCCATTGAAAGTCCCTATCAGCAGTTGTTGCGCATTCGGAAAGGAAAATGCCCGTACAAACTCCTTTTGGAACGGAAGTTCAAACAGCTCATAGGGGGAAAAGGGAGTAAATTTGGTTTCATTGGGGTCGTGGTAACAAACCCCATCGTTACAGGTGCCGAACCAGATGATCCCACTGTTGTCTACATAGAAAGTCTTTGCATAGTCGGGCGTAAAACTATTAAAATCAGACGGGTTGTTTTTTTGGATGGAAATCTGATTCGGATCCTGTTTTTTAATTATCGCCACGGAATGCCCTTGACAGATCCAAATCTGATTATTACGATCTGCCGCAATTTTAAGTAAGAGCATCCCCAATTGTGGAGAGTTGATGTTGGAAAACTTGTTTTTGAGCGGATCGAAAATGCACAATCCATGTTCGAAAGTGCCCATCCAGAGTCGCTGGTTTTTGTCCTCGTAGATGGTGAGGATGTTGTTGTCGGAGAGAGTGTTGTCGTTTTTCGGATCATGCTTGAAAAGGGTGATCTTTTTTCGGTCGGCATCCAGTTTAATCAATCCTACCCCCCAGGCCGAGAGCCACAAGTTGCTTTTGGCGTCTTCAAAAAAATGGATGATGGTCTTGCTGCAGATAAATTTGTCGATTGACTTGTTCTGCAATATCCCCTTCCGTTTCCCTGTTTTTGGGTCAAGCACCATCGTCTCCCCCTCAAATGTCACCCACAAAAATCCCTGACGATCGACATAGAGTGGTCCGATGGTCTTTTCAGTAGGTCTTTTTTTAAGGTTCAATCGATATGACTGAAAGCGCTCTGTTTCCCTGTCAAATTTCACCAAACCTCCTTCACAAGAGATCCACAAATTACCGAAAGGATCTTCTACTATCGACCTGATCTTATTTCCGCTGATACTATTTCTATTGGTTGCTTCGTGCCGAAAGACATCAAATCGCAACCCATCGTAACGGTTCAACCCATCGTCGGTTCCAAACCACATAAATCCCTTGGAGTCCTTAAATATACAGTTCACCTCATTGCTCGACAATCCATCTTTCATCGTAAGGCTATGAAAATGAATGCCATTGCTTGAAAAGGCAATAGTGGATAGCGTAAAAAGGAAAAACAGAAACAAGAATCGTTTCGGCATGTCGAAATAGGTGTTTTGATGTTTTGGTTAAATACTTAAAAATCAACTGACTGTCAGCCATTTCTATTGAAAAATCATTTCCATATTTTGGCAGTTCCCCAATTGGCATGATCGCAATTGGGGCCATCCACTGCATCGTCAACAACCAGTTTTAGTTCTTTGACCCGAATTATAGAGAGACCAAGGGCTTTAACGCATCCGTGCTTTCCATTGTACCTTATCATTTAATTTAACGGGACAAATGTTTTACCAATTGAAAAAATGTAATGACGTGATAAATCACGACACTACTCTTTCCAAACCAAAACACCCGCTGGAGCAATGGTTTTTGATCCATAAATAATGGTGGCATTTTCGGGCAAAACGATTTCTTGAGCAATGCTATTGTAGTTAATGGCAATTCCAAAACCGTTGCGGTATTCCAGCATTACCCCATCAGGCAAATTGAGTGTCACGAGTCCAGCACGTTGATAAACTTGTTGAAGCACCGATTTCTCAAGGGCGACATCGTTGGTACTTGGGCCAATATAAGTTATGCTTCCTTTGCCCAGCTTCCTATAGGTAACTGCTGCTTTTCCAGCATAAAACTGGTCGGTATAAGTAGCCAGCACCTCTGTTTTAGCATCGTTTTCAAGTACATCTGCCCACAGGTTCCATTGGTAGGTTTTTCCATTACTGAAAATACTCCCCGCTTTGTCATCGGGCAGCATGTCGTAGAATGAAATTTTGCCTCCTATCAATTTACGAATAGAACCTGCCAAAGGCATTTCCCACAAATGACCGTTGCGGTCTTTTTGCCCGGTACGATTGGTGAGTACCAGATTACCCCCATTTTCGACATATTTTGTCCATTTATCCACCAAAGAACTGTCTAGCAATTGATAAGAAGGTGCCACAATTACCTTGTATTTTTCAAATTCCACTTCTTCGCTAATGAAATCAACCGGTGCGCCGAAGGATTTTACTACATTATAAATTTTGTAAAGGTTTTTCTCAAAATCCCATTGATTGTTCAGCTTTTGGATATTGGTATCCCACAGATTGTCGATATTAAAAAGCATGGCCGTTCGGCGAGCCTCATACTCCTTTGGGTTGACAGCTTTGGGGTTGTACTGTTTACGCAATTCGCGCATCTCTTTCATAAATTGGCTATACTCCAATCCCCCTGTCGAGGGAGTTACTCCATCTGGACCGAGCATGCCGGCATGATATTGTTCGGCACCCGAAAGCGGTTGACGAAAGCGGTACGAACACGCAAATTTCAGATTGCCAGCAAAACAATTCCAAAGCCATGCACGTACTAATCCGGGGTAAAGTTGCGGATTGAGGGTTCCCCAATTGACCTGCCCAGGTTGCAATTCCATTACTCCTGTAATGCCTTTGATGGGACGGAAATAGTCGTTGGAAAAAGAAACTCGCCATGGGTCACCCATCCTAAATCCCTGATTACCTATCCCGTTGGTATATCCAGCAACAGGATATATGGTGTAAGTAGGAAAGTCTAAGTCCTTGCTGCGTCGGGGATCCACGTCAAAATGCGAGTGCATGAAATTGGTGGTTACAAATTGGTTTTTGTCAATATTTTTCTTGAGGATGGTGGTTTGTTCCGATAGATATTCGGCACATTGGTCCGCACTAAAGCGCTTGAAATCCAACACTGAATGTGGGGAGGAAATTCCGTTTACTTGTGTGCGCCAGTTGGGTGCTACTATTTGAGAAAAATCATTGTATGCAAGGCTCCAAAAACTCGCACCCCATGCAGTATTGAGCTTTTCGATGGTGCCGTATTTATTTTTCAGCCAGGCCTGAAAACGGGTCACGGCTTCGGGATGATAGTCCACTACGTTGTAGTGAGATGGCTCATTGCCCAACTGCCAGCCCCAAATTCGGTTGTCGTTTCCGTAGTGCTTGGCCATTTCGGTCACTATTTTGGCACTCAGTTCGCGGTATTTGCTGCTGCTCCAGGAGTAATGCTCGCGACTGCCGTGCTGAGTATGTTGTCCATCGCCTTTCACGATAAATATTTCGGGGTATTTGGTCGATAGCCAAGCAGGAGGGCAAGCCGTTGGTGTACACATAATCACTTTCAGACCATGTTTATCGGCCAAACTGAGTGCTTTATCCAGCCATGCAAAATTGTAATTCCCTTCGGTGGGTTCCAGTCTTGCCCAGGCAAACTCGGCCAAGTGGGTAAATTCGAATCCCATTTCGGCCATTTTGGCAAAATCTCTGTCCCACTGTGATTCCGACCAAGCCTCGGGGTAATAATACACACCAGTCTCCATCATTTTTGAAGATTCAAAATAGGGAGACTGTGGCTGTGCTGTAGCGAATAAGCTGAATAGCACAGCGAAATAAGTAAAAGCTTGTTTTTTCATTTTAAATCCCATTTACAAGTTATTAGATTGATGTATTTATACAAAATCGAGTTCACAAAGATATAGTTTATTAAACAGAAATGAAAGGCAATTCTATTTTCCCTGAAGGAAAAACCCAATGAAAGATCCAAACTGTAATAAAAAACAACCCGTAATACTTTGATTACGGGTTGTTTAGTTGCTTAAAAAACTCTAACTAAAACAATTAAAATTCTTATTTTTTTACAAACTTGCGGTTCATTACTTTTCCATTGGCAGTTACTTTCACGAAGTACACGCCATTGTTCAGGCTGCTAATATCGAGCGTTTCCAATTGCGTATTGGCAACAGTTTTGGTCATTAAGTTACGGCCTTGTAAATCGAGAACACGAATCTCTACTTCATCCACCGTTGCACCAAAATTCAAGTTAAGCCTGTCGAGAACTGGATTTGGGTACAGTAATAGCTCATCAATATTATTCTGAGAAACCACTGTATTTTCTATCGCACTTTTTATTGCGCTTTTTGTACCAGATCCAGCACCGATAGTAACGGTATTTAAATCAAACCCATCGCCTGACGCGTCGCTTGACTTTATTATAATACCATGTATGCCAGGTTGCAGGTTGCTTATGGTAAAGGTTGATGTATTGCCATTTACAACCGGTTCGGTACCTACTAAACTACCGTCGCAATAAAATGAAATAGAGCCCTGACCCGAAATATTAGCACTTACATTATATGTACCAGCTGTTGATACCCTAAATATATATCCAGCATAATGATGTTCCTTTAAATGGTAGGTAGTGCCATTAGACCATCCAAAGTTGCCTATATCAAATACCTTGGCAGAGCCATTTAGAGTTGCAGGAGCAAGGGTGCCATAAGTAACATCGGCTTTATTGGTGCTTTGTATATCATCTATCGCTGACCATTTTACGGTGTTCAGGTTCAATGAATTTTCTGAAAAACCCCATTGATAATCGCCTGTGCCTCTATAGTACATTAATAATTCGCCACCATAGTTGTCGTAAGTTGTTTGATGATCTAAAATACAGGTTTTCATGCGAGGGTCGTTTACTGCTGCAGCTTTCACACTCTCACTATGGTAAACTTTATCAAGACTTGGTCCGCCTTCATAACAAACATACTTTAAACCAAAGGTTGCACAATAGTCTATGTCGGGTTTTATATCATTTGTCCAATTAGTTGTACTAAATGCAGTGTTTGTCCAAATATTATCAATAGTTAAAGCATCGCTATGATTATCAGGACTATAGTATGCACTACCGCCACCGCTATAAAAAAAGTAGTTCGGCAAATGAGGAGTAGAAACATGGGCACTAGAACCATAATATTTGAATAGGAAATCTAACATATTAGATGCGAAACCTTGTCCATTCCCTTGTTGCCATGCTAAATTAGGGCGTACACGTGTCATCATTGCAGCATCGCTAAATACAGTACGGAATATATTGCTAATTTGCATGGATCTTTTTGCAGCGTATCTCCAAGCCCACACCCAATCATTTGTTTCACCATCGTAATTGAGGCTTGACCCTCCGGCATTCACTTCGGCTATAGCTAACTCATGTAATTGATTAGCTGGAAATGGACCTCCTGAATTCCATACCTCATTAGAATACTCAATATAAACCTTTAATGTAGAGTTGAGGTTATTTTTTATCAAGGTAGCTAATTGTGTAACATAATCGTCAGTGGCTTTAAGAGGAATGTTTATCATCATATCGGTATTGGTTTCGTTGGCAAACTGAATATCATATTCCCATGCAGCACCAAGATCTTTATTTACACCGTTTATTATCTTAACATTTTGCGAAGCATCTGTTATTTTTTTTCTATCAGACCAATTTACATCTGGATTTCCTCCGCCGTACTGACTGATTGAATTAAAATCCATATAGCGTATTACATCTACTTTCGAAGCCATGGCTTTTATTTCGTTGGTAAATGTTTCAGTAGTGTAGCAATCAGAGCCGCCAACAGTTTTTGGGCGCATCATTTTAACGGCTTTTACACCACCACTTGTGCCTGTAAATTCTAATGTAAGCGCACCCCAAGAATTGGCAATTATAATATCGGCAGTCGTTGTATTGGTAGATGAATTATAAACTTTATTGCTCACACTGCCTCCTGCTGCCATACCACAAGTGATTGTAGCCTGTCCGGTAAACGAAAGTTTATAAGTTCCATTCATAGAAACTCCATCGTATACTACGATAACCGCATCTTCAGTAGGCCATCCATTGACATCTACATTTGCATAGTAAAGCGCATCGCCGGCATGTCCTACTTTGCACCATTCTCTTGATATTTTCATTACATCAGCAAACGGTCTGTCTGGCGACCAATCACATGACCATGATAAATTCATACCAATGTAATGATTAGTATTGGTTACTGGAACAGCAATGGTATTTACATTTATTGAAGCGCTTACAGCCGAAATATTACCAGCAGCATCTTTAGCTTTTACGGTCATTGCGTAAGAAGTTAAAGCAGCAAGACCGGAAATAGTTGCAGAGGTATTTGTTACGTTTGATTTTAAAACTCCATTTGCATAAATATCGTAACTTGCAACACCTACATTATCGGTTGAGGCAGTCCATGATAAAGAAAAACTACTTGATGTTATATTTGAAGAATTTAAACTTGTAGGTGCAGAAGGAGCTTGTGTATCAGTTACAGTTGTTGTAACATTCAAAACTGAACTTGCAGCCGAAACATTACCGGCAGCATCTTTTGCTTTAACAGTCATTGGATAGGAAGTATTGGCGTTTAACCCGCTAACATTAATTGATGTTGTAGCCGTAGTTCCAATTGAAACTACATTTTGGAAAACTTCATACGAAACAACACCAACATTGTCGGTAGAAGCTGTCCATGACAAAGTAAAGGTATTTGCTGTAATTAGCGAAGAGGTTAAGCTTGTTGGAGCAGTCGGCGCTTGGGTGTCTGGGTCAGTTCCAATTGTGAAAGGAACAGAGATTGCATCAAGTGTTGAGTTATCGCTATAAGTTACTCTTGCTAACAACACATGACTTCCAGCTGCCACATTAGCTGTCCAGGCTAAAGTAAATGGCGAAACACTTACCTGTCCAATCCATGAATAACTATCAATCCAATAAGTTACACTTGAAACTGTTCCGCCTGTTACATTCACTGTTACATCTAAATTTGCATTTGGCACAACAATCTGTCCTGAAGTTGGGGAAGTTATGGTAATGGATTTAGCAACGGGTGATGCTGTTGTAACATTCAAAGCAGAGCTTGTCGCAGATACATTAGCGGCTGCATCTTTTGCTTTAACTGTCATTGAATAAGAAGTTCCAGCAGTTAATCCGCTAACATTTATTGAAGTTGCAGCCGTAGTTCCAATTGAAACACCATTTTGGAAAACTTCGTACAAAGCTACACCAACATTATCGGTAGATGCAGCCCAAGAAAAGGTGAAAGAAGTTTCTGAAACAGCCGATGAACTTAAACTTGTCGGAACAGTAGGAGCTTGATTATCTGCTATTGTAAATGGTATTTCTGAATCAATTGTTGAATTATCACTATATGTAGCTCTAGCGTGCACAATGTAACTACCCGGTGTAGCTGTTGCAGTCCAAGTAGTATTAAAGGGTGAATTGCTAATCTGACTAAACCATGACCAAACTCCATTATAAATAGTCCAATATGATACACTTGAAACAGCTCCAGTGAAACTTACTGTAACATCCAAAGTTGAATTTGGAGCAACTACTTGTCCAGAAATAGGAGAAGTAATAGAAATAGAATTAATTACCGATGCAACGGTAGTAACATTCAATGCAGCGCTTGCGGCAGAAATATTACCGGCTGCATCTTTTGCTTTAACGGTCATTGAATAAGAAGTGCCAGCAGTTAGTCCGCTAACATTTATTGAAGTTGTTGCCGTAGTTCCAATTGAAACACCATTTTGGAAAACTTCATAACTTGTAACTGCAACATTATCAGTAGAAGCAGACCAAGATAAAGTAAAAGAGGTTTGAGAAATTGCAGACGAACTTAAACTTATAGGTGTAGTTGGAGCTTGTGTATCTAAATAATACACGGCCATTTCAGTTAAATATACACCTTTTGTAGTATTTGAGCGAGTGGTTACATAAATTCGTATATAACGACCGCTACCAGTTAATCCTGTATGGCTGTCAGTAGCACCATTTTCACCAGTTACGGTTTTAATGGTCGTCCAAGTGACACCATCGTTTGAAGTTTGAATTTGGTAGGCCGAACCAAAATATGTTGACCACGTTAAGTTGACTTTGTTAATCGCTTGTATGCTTCCTAAATCAACATAAATCCATGGATTTGTTTGAGATGTAGAACGCCACTGAGTTGTAGTAATTCCATCTACTGCTTTGGTTGCTGAATAAGTTGTAGATGTCTGGCTACTGGCTTTAGCAGTTTTATTTAGGGCTAAATTTGTTTGTGCATTAAGATTTGGCACAATAAAAATGAGCAGCCCTAACAGCGCCATTTGAATGCATTTTTTTGAAAATACTTTTTTGTTTTGTTGCCCGAATTTTGAAAAATTAATTTCGGGGTTCTTGAGATTGTGTTCTTTCATTTTTTTTAAATTTAAGGGTTAATTGTGTGATCGTGAAAACGAAATACTATAACTAGACTCTAGTATTTCTGTGTGATTTTTGTGTGATTTTTGTGTGATTTTTTAGATATTACCTTTTATAAAACTCCATCGCCTCGATAATAAATAGGACTTTACAATTAACCATTTGTTTATAATAATTAATTATTTAGAATTGTTCTAAAAGTAATAAGTTGCAAATATACAGGTATAAAAACTTCAAAAAATGATATTATTTTATCCCAAAATGATACATTTTATTGATTGGTGCTGTAATTTAGATAAAACTATTCTGTTTTAGGAAGGAAATTTGTTTCTTTAATGAATTGTAGGGGTAGAAGTCGGCTCGACTTTTTGTAATGTCGCATCTCCGAAACTCTTGAAATAATCCACTAGGAGCAATTGCAGTTAACTAGCGGGAAAGCTAAGTTTGAATTTAAAATAAATAAATAAATACCACTAAGAAAAATATTTATGTTTTTTCTTAGTGGTATTAAAACTAAAAATAATTTTGTATAAAGATTATTTTCAGTGTCCCAAGTTAGCTATTGGGATTGCTTTCAAAAAAATCGTTTTTCACAACGAACCATTGTTATTCTTTAACCACTTCAAACTGCTGTTTCAATCGGATATCTTCTGACGAGCTTCCCAACTGCACTTCAAATTTCCCTGGCTCTACCACCCATTTCATAGCGCTGTTCCACATCGAAAAATCCTCAGGGGTCAATTTGAACTCCACCCGTTTGGTTTCTCCGGCTTTGAGTGAAATACGTTGGAAATTCCGCAGCAATTTGGCGGGACGCACTACCGATGCAAACAAGTCGCGCACATAGAGTTGTATCACTTCGTCGCCTGCCATCTTGCCGGTGTTGGTAATGCTCATGCTAACGGTGATGCTGTCGGTAGCCGAAATTTTATCAGCCGAGATGTTCATCTCCTTGTATTCGAAAGTGGTATAGCTCAGTCCGTGTCCAAAAGGGAACATGGGGCTGTTGCCCACGTTGATGAAGCTGGCTCCT
>JFJP01039083.1_pt1 | contig 34261 bp, 24 predicted proteins | sample 431651 | NCBI WGS metagenome assembly JFJP01 (sample SAMN02602958, study PRJNA72255) | Microbial mat metagenome, whole genome shotgun sequencing project. | biome: fresh water; feature: sink hole; material: water; isolation source: purple microbial (photo- and chemosynthetic) mats found in... | reverse complement strand
GCTGTTATAATATGCGAGGTAAGTGGTTATGATGTTATTCGCAATAATAATGTTTGTAGGAGAACTAGTGGTTCGTGAGGATGAAGAACCAAAAATATAAGCAACGATGTTATTGTAAATTGTCCATCCGGAAGCTGTATTTGATGCGTTTAAGTAGGTTTGTACCTGGCCTCCAATCCGGTTTCTGGAAATGGTTATATTTAAGGAAGCCAGGGTTCCGGTGCAGCCAATACCTCCGCTGATCAAAAATCCCATGATTACCGAACCGGAAGCATCGGTAGATCCGTCACGGAACAAATTGATTTGTCCTATCCGTGTGGGTTGCCCGAACTGGTTGTTTGGCCCATAGCCGGCACCTATCAGTACCATTTTTTTGCTGACAGTCAGTGTTCCGTAATCGAATGGAGAGCCATACACATATAGGGTATCGCCAGGGCTTGATGCATTGTATGCAGCAATAAAACTTGTATTTCCACCACCCGTGGAAGTGGTAAACTGGGCTGGTCGTGTCGGGTCATTACTCACGGTTCGCACAGTGGCAAAAGCAGGAAAATGCAATAAGGTTATTAATCCGATAATCGATAAGATTTTCATTTTGCTCAATTATTTATGAATATTACTGGTTAACGAAGATTTATTCGATCAAGCTTATTTTTATTTAGACCAAATATAAATAATAATTTATAAAACTTGTTATTTAAATGTTTTTTTCAAGGATTTAAAAAAGTCTTAACATTAACTTAACTACAAAAGCCAGACAAAATGACCTCCTTTAGCATTAGAACAAAGCAATAACATAAAGAGTTCAATGACAATCGAAAATTCCCGGTCAGGGATGGGCAATTTGAACCGGCGTGTGGTGGTCCCGGGCACTGGCTTTTACTCTCGACGAAGCCCTCCAAAACAAAAGCCCTCCTTCGTCTTTCAGACTATGGAGGGCGATGTCAGGGTTTGAGCTCTGTCATGCTCTTTTTCAAGACAGCATTTTTTTATCTAGCACGACAAAAATTTTTGAAAATGAGGATTTTAATTTCATTTATTCTTTTACTCTTGCTTCCCAAAGAGTGTGGATAATGAAAACATGCATTTTGCTTTGTGCGAGTTCAAACAAACAGACTTTACTGAATGCTATAATGATGGAGCAATTAGTGAATTATATAAGAAGAAGCAGGATAACTGTTAAAATAAATAATGATTATTAAAACGACGATTAATTAAAATGAAAAAAACCTGCCATTTCTGACAGGTTTATTCTTAAAAGGTACAAAAAAGTACAAAATATTTGTAATTTATTGGCTTTCAGTACCTAAAAGTCGGGGGTGAGAAGCTAAGCATTTTATATACCACTGATTATCTGTATAATATATTCTGACCGTTTTATTCCAAGGTTCAACTTTTTGTCAAATTTGATCGTTGATATGAAACTCTATTATGATAAATATGAACATGTTTTAATGACATGTCCAGAAATATCAAAATATTGGACATGTACTATTGTTTTTAATGAAAATACGACATAAATTTGCAACATGTCCATAATTGCGCAAATATTGAACAGCCATGACTAAGCCAAAATTCGACAGAAATATCCCTTTCAATGATCTTCCTATTCTTCCTCCCACAGCTGAAATAGATAATGACAGTGATATCTTAAAAAAGTTGGTATCTGCTTCAAGAGCATTGGCCTCAGTTAATATCAATGTTATGAGACTGCCAAATCCTTTTATGCTTGTAAATACAATAGCATTACAGGAAGCCAAAACTTCGACTGAAATTGAGAATATTTTCACCACTGAAGACGAACTGTATAAAGCAGTTTCGGATAACAAAAGTGAAGAAAAAGCAGATCTTGCTGTAAAAGAAGTTCTACGATACAGAGAAGCGCTCTGGGCTGGATACCATTCAATGAATGAAACAAAAATTTTAAATCTGCAGTCAGTTCTTTCGATCTTCCGACAAATCAAAAATACTATATCCGGAATAAGACCACCCCAGGCAAATGTAGTTATCAAAAGAGGACAAAGTGAGTTACGTCCTGGAGAAGTTATCTATACCCCGCCACGAGGTACTGAGATTTTGGAACGGCTAATGGATAACCTTTTGAATTATCTTAATGACCATAAGAATTATCCAGCAGATCCATTGATAAAAATGTGTATTGCACATTATCAATTCGAAGCAATTCACCCTTTCCAGGATGGCAATGGGAGAACAGGAAGAATTCTTAACCTGATTTACCTTGTTCAAACCGGATTGTTAAATCAGCCGGTCCTTTACCTTTCCAAGTACATAATTGTTAATAAGTCAGACTATTACTATAATCTTGGAGCTGTAACCCAACTGGGTTCCTGGAAAAAATGGATTCTGTTTATGCTTGATGCTGTTGAAAACACCTCTTCTCTGACCAACAATCTGATTAACGACATATTGGAACAGATGGATTCAACATTGAATTATGGAAAATCTAAAATCAGATGGTATACAAAGGAGGTAAATGAAGCCATTTTCAGCCAGCCATATATAAAACCAAAAGTTATTGGGAAAGTACTAGGCAGATCATCCCGGACGACTCTTTCAAAACTTATGGGAGAACTGGTTGCTGCAAAGATTTTAACTCCAAAAAAGGATGGATCCGAAGTTTACTATCTGAATGATGATCTGATAAGAATTCTTGCTGGATAAGGAATAGATTTGAGAATAGATTTTTTGCAAAAAGGACCAAAAAACGGTACCTAATGCAAAATTTCACTTCATTCTATATTCTACCATAACTAACTCTTCCTAGCAGATAAATGAAAAGAGCGATCATTAGTTTTTCGAAAATATTTTGTACTACTTTTTGTACTACTAATGAAAATAGCCTCGTAAATACTTGATTTACAAGGCCATTTTATTTGATCAGTCGGGGTGAGAAGACTCGAACTTCCGGCCCCTACGTCCCGAACGTAGTACGCTACCAACTGCGCCACACCCCGCTTTGACCTCCGTAGCTTCAGCGAAGGAGGTATTTGACCTCCGTAGCACATCCTGAGCTTGTCGAAGGATGGCGAAGGTAAACTTTTAATCGTGTGGCAAAAATAATAAAATTATCTTTATTCTTTTAACCTTTGCAGCTTATTACTTTTTCTAAATGGATACCGGAAACAGAATTCTTTCTATCGACATAATGCGGGGATTAACCCTCATCCTGATGCTTTTTGTAAATGACCTCTATATGCCGGGAGTACCGGCATGGCTGGGCCACATGGAGGCAAACTTCGACGGAATGGGCCTTGCCGACTGGGTATTCCCCGGATTCCTCTTCATGGTAGGTATGGCTATCCCCTTTTCAATCGGGAAAAGAATCTTATCCAATGAAAATACATTCGATACATCAAAACACATTGTAAAAAGAACAATAGCCCTTCTTATTATTGGAATTCTGATGCTTAACTCCGGAAGGGTAAACGAAGAATTTACCGGGATGAACAAAAATTTATGGGCTATACTAATGTTCATCGGTGTATTTCTGATCTGGAATCAGTACAAAGAAAATGATAAGAACTTCTTTACTATAACCGGTCTCCGTCTTGCCGGAATGGCTCTGCTTGCATTCCTGGTTTTCAGATTCAAATCGGGAGAATTTGAAAATAACGGTTCACTGATTATAAGCTGGTGGGGAATTCTGGGACTGATCGGCTGGGGCTACCTTGTATCTGCTTTTGCTTACCTTGTTTTCCGCGACAGTATCCTGTATACTGTTCTTACACTGCTGTTCTTTCTGGCAATCAATATCCTCTCAAAACTTGATCTCCTGACTTTCCTCGATCCTGCCAGACCGATTCTGGGTGTAATAATTGAAGGTAATGTTCCTCTTATCGTTATCTCAGGTCTGCTGACAGCTCTGATCCTCAGGAAATACTCAAAGGAGAGCTCTCAAATGACAATTGTAACAATTGTTACAATCGGGACACTAAGTATCCTTGCAGGTTTTTTTCTGCGTAAGTGGTTCATTATATCGAAGATCGAGGCAACTCCAAGCTGGGGACTTATCTGCACCGGGATAAGCATGATACTCTTTGCAGCTCTTTACTGGATAATTGATGTTAAGAAGAAATCGGGATGGGCATCATTCATTAAGCCTGCAGGAGAGAACTCACTCACAACATATCTTGCACCCGATATCCTTTATTATCTCATCTGGAGTACAGGTATCCCAATACTTATCTATAAACAATCCGGCATCCCTCTCGTGGTTATTGCAGGCTCGGTTATCTGGGCATTGCTTATGGTCGGATTAACTGCTCTGCTGGTCCGGTACGGAATAAAGCTGAAACTCTGATCTGTCAGGGCTAAAGCCCGACTCGATTATAAACTACTAACCCCGTACTTAAGTCCGGGGTTAGTTAACTATCATAATAATTGGGCTTTAGCCCTGATTTCTTCTTTTTATCACCAGATTGATTTCAGATTATTGAACTCCGAACGATCAATAGTTAATTCACCCCCTTTTGAGAATGCCTTTAAAACAGTAAATTTCTCCTTTGGAAAAACGAGAGTTGTCATCACAAGTCTGCCATCGTCAACAAATAACTCCCCTGAAGAAGCATCCATGAAAAGATGAAATTTCAAAACGCCACCTGCATTGTAAGGCGCTGCTGATGTCCCTCCAAATCTTTTTGAGAAAGTTGAATCGCCGGCGGAGGTGCGACTCATATAAACCTGCTTCGCTGTGTTTGAATAAGCTATGATGAACTTCTCCCCTACATTGTTTTCCAGAATGATGCCAACAGAATCAGCTTTCGGATCAGTAAGATTCAGGTCGAACATCAATTCGCATTGCATAAGATCGATACTGTCAGTTTCAATAACTTTTTCGCCAGATACTTTTTGAACTCCCTGCAATGCTATCGCTGATTCTGACCGAAGCTTTTCAATCTCCTTAACGGGCTTTGATATAAGCAAATGTTCTTTACCTGAAACTATGAGAGATAACTCACGGGGAATTGTCGTTGCACTGCGCCAGACATCTGTCGGGACAATTGTTGCATAATCCCAGTTGCTCATCCATCCGATAAACAATGTTCTTCCATCTGTTTCCGGAATATTCGACCAGGTAACTCCGGCATAATTATCGCGCCCCCGGTCGACCCATTTTTCGTCAGTAGCATCAGGAACAAACTTATGACCGTCAAAACTGCCTGTAAAATATTGTGTTGCGGATCCGTGGTTTGGTCCGCCAGGATTAATACTCACAAACATTACCCATTTTGACGCATCGCTTCCTTCAACCTTTAATTTAAAGAGATCCGGACATTCCCATACTCCTCCGTGTGCGCCTATTCCTTTTCCGAATTCACTCTCGAATGTCCAGTTTAAAAGGTCAGGCGATGAGTAAAGATGAACCCTGTCCTGAACTGCCAGTATCATAATCCACTTAGATGTTTCTTCATTCCACGAAACTTTCGGATCGCGGAAGTCATTTATACCAGGATTTTTAAGAACAGGATTACCTGAATATTTTGCCCATGTTCTTCCTTTATCGGTGCTGTATGCAATTCCCTGATTCTGAAAAACTTTGCTTCCGGCTTTTTCAAGAACAGGATCATGATATGTAAAGATTGCAACCATCGCCGGGCTATTCTCCGAGCCAAGTCCTGAGGTGTTTTTTATATCAACAACTGCGCTTCCTGAAAAAATATACCCAAGCGAATCTGGATAAAGAGCAACTGGCAGATGCTGCCAGTAAACCATATCTTTGCTTACTGCGTGTCCCCAGTGCATTGGTCCCCACACGGAACTTTCGGGGTAATACTGATAAAAAAGGTGATACTCCCCATCGAGATATACCATGCCGTTCGGGTCATTCATCCAGTGAGCCTCAGGGGAAAAATGAAACTGAGGACGGTACTGTTCCTGGTAATATCCTGAATCTTTCCCGTCTGATTTAGCATCTTTTTTAGGATTATTATTACAGGAGACCGACAGAATAACGAAAAACAAAATGCAGAAGGTGATTTTCAAATGGTGTATCATTTTATGAATATTAAATTTAAAAATTAAAGAACTGTCACAGAGAGACACAGAGGCCTTCGCCAGGCTCAGGCTTCACAGAGTTACACAGAGTAACATATCCAGTCGAGTTTACAATCTTTAAATTCTTCCCTTAGTGTACCTTTGTGTTGTACTTTGTGATCCTTTGTGGTTAAATTAATATTTTTTACCACGAAGGGACACAAAGGTTACACGAAGGAACACAAAGTAAATATATATTAATCTGTTTGCTAACGTTTCTATTTTTTACTCATAGAATATGGATAAGAACTTTCTGCTGTTCCGCGTTTTTTCTCAGGAGTTGCTGACATTTTAAAACGCAGCTTCCCTCCTGCTGTGAGCTCAGAATGTGTTATAAAGTTTGTGCTGATCTTCTTATTATTCAGAGAAATATCCCTTACATAAATATTCTCACTGTTGTTTTCATGCGACTGAATTGTAAGTTTCTTCCCGTTTTCAAATGTAAGTGTCACATTATTAAATAAAGGTGACCCAAATACATACTGATCTGTCCCCGGCGTAACAGGATAGAAGCCAAGTGCCGAAAAAACATACCATGCAGATGTCTGTCCGTTATCTTCATCACCGCAATACCCATCCGGGGTATAATTGTAAAGCTTATCCAGAACCTCACGTACATGGTACTGGGTTTTCCAGGGTTCGCCTGCATAGTTATACAAATAGATCATATGCTGAACAGGCTGATTACCATGTGCATAATTTCCCATATTCATTATCTGCATTTCGCGGATCTCGTGTATAACCTGGCCATAATATGAATAGTCAAATACAGGCGGCACTTCAAAAATTGAATCGAGTTTTAGTACGAACTTCTCCTTCCCTCCCATCAGACCAACAAGTCCCTCAACATCCTGAAAGACACTCCATGTATAATGCCAGCTGTTGCCCTCAGTAAATGCATCACCCCATTTATACGGACTGAACGGTGACTGAAAAGCCCCGTCAAGATTTCTTCCTCGCATCAGTTTACGCCCGGGATCAAAAACATTCTTATAATTCTGTGCTCTTTGTGCAAAGAGATCAATCTCCTCCTGAGGACGGCCAATGGCTGTGGCTAACTTTGAGATGCAGAAATCTGCATAAGCATACTCGAGTGTGCGTGCTGCATTTTCGTTAATTCCAACATTGTAAGGCACATAGCCAAGCTCATTGTAGTATTTTGCTCCAAGTCTTCCGACAGATGAAACCGGTCCGACACTATCTGCATTTTTAAGTATGGCCTTGTAAAGAGTCTCAATATCATAACCCCTTATACCTTTAAGATATGAATCTGCTATTAGAGAAGCCGAGTTAGAGCCTATCATACAATCGCGGTGCCCCGGACTCGCCCACTCGGGAAGCCATCCGCTCTCTTTGTAGGTGTTTACAAGCCCCTCCATTATCCTGCTGTTCAGCCCTGGGTACATGAGTGTGGTAAATGGGAAGAGTGCCCTGAAAGTGTCCCAGAAGCCATTATCGGTGAACATGTAACCCGGAAGAACTTCTCCATTGTACGGACTATAGTGAACGACCTCGTTCTTTTCATTATACTCATAAAAACTGCGGGGAAAGAGTATCATCCGGTAAAGGCAAGAATAAAATGTACGCTGCTGGTCTGGTGTTCCACCTTCAACGGCAACCTTTCCCAGCTGTTTATTCCATTCAGAACGGGCATCAGATTTAACAGTTTCAAAATCTTTCCCGCCAGTTTCCCGCGACAGGTTAAGCGACGCCTGCTCATGGCTTATAAATGATGAGGCCACCCTTACATTTATTGACTCGCCACGCTTGGTTTTAAATCCCAAAACAGCTCCGGAGTGATTGCCTTCTTCCACAAGATTATTCAGGTTCAGGGTATCGCCGTGCCATGTACCGGCAGAGGCGAAATCCTTATCGAAAACGGCAACAAAATAATTATGAAAATTATCAGGCACTCCCCCATGGTTATTGCGGCAATATCCAATAACCTTTCGCTCCGATGGAACTATTTTTACCATCGATCCCATATTGAACCCGTCAATAAGAATGTATGACGAATCGCTTTCAGGGAACGTAAAACGAAAAATGGCTGCTCTTTCCGTAGGAGCAACTTCGGCTTTTACGTCATAATCAGCAAGATAAACACTGTAATAATATGGCTTTACTACCTCTGCTTTATGCGAGAACCACGAAGCTCTCTCACTCTCCCTGATCTTAATCTTACCTGTTTCGGCCATCAGCGAAAAGGCAGCATAATCATTTATCCAGGGGCTTGGCTGATGAGTCTGCTTAATGCCCATAATTTTATTATCATTATAGGTATAGCCCCAGCCATTTCCCATGTTCCTTGTCTGGGGTGACCAGAAATTCATCCCCCATGGCATCGCAATCGCAGGATATGTATTACCGTTGGATAATTTATATTCCGAATCGGTACCCATTAACGGATTAACCAGATCTGCATAATTCAATTCTGACTTTATAGCTCTGTTCTGAAAAAGAGATATCCCGAGAACCACCACCAATATTACAACTGCTGCCAGAAACCTCCTCATAGAAGTCCCGGAAGTATATCTTCCAATTCCTTTTTGGTTATTATCTTCAAAGTTCATCTATACATTTTTTAATAAAAACTATCTTACTATTTGCCACAAAGGCGCTAAGGCACAAAGGGTCACCAATAAAAATTTGCTGGCGCGGATTTGGCTTCGCCGAGCTCGCAGTTGCTGGCGCCGATTTGGCTTCGCCGAGCTCGCAGTTGCTAATCGGTGCCTTGTACTCTGCTCGGTTGTAATCGGTGCCTTGTACTCTGCTCGGTTGTAATCGGTGCCTTGTACTCTGCTCGGTTGTAATCCGTGCCTTTGCTCGGTTGTAATCCGTGCCTTTTTTATCAATTTTACCAAATTTTCAAATTATTCAGTTTACTATATACCATTTCAGGAGTCAGCCACACCATGCAGGCAAAATCACCACGCTTGCATGTCCCTTTTCCAAAGGTTGTGCATGGACGGCAGGTAAGTTCATCAACAGGGATTGATATAAAAAAATTATCGGGCTGCATCCATGCCCCGAAGCCACTCATCGGATCAGTGCCGCCCCAGATCGAAATAACTTTTGTCCCGGCAAGTGCAGCCATATGCATATTGGATGAGTCCATTGCAATCATTATGTTAAGGCGGCTCATAAGCCCCAGTTCTTCTTCCAGGGTAAGTTTTCCGGCAAGATTTACCGAACCTGATACTTTTGCCTGAAAAGAGGCCAGTTTTTCTGATTCTTCAATCCCTCCGAAAAGCCAGAACCGGCATTTATGATTCTCTGAGATCATCGAAAGAAGCTTAATCATATTATCTTCCGGCCACATCTTCAGCTCATGTTTTGCATAAGGTGCAACTCCGATATTCAGTTCCCGGCTGTTTAGCATTGAACCGGCTTTCGCAATTGATTCGCCTGAAGGAATTATTGAGGCATCCTTCGATGGATTAACAGGAAATCCTGCTTTTGCAAAAACATCGCAATACCGTTCAACTGAATGCTTAAGTTTTACCTTTTTCTTTCCGTTTATGAGGGATCTTTTTTCGCCTCTTCCTTTATCTATAACCGAAACAGGAGTTCCTGACAATCTGAATATAAACCTGAGTATTTTAGACCTCAGCACATCGTGCAGATCAATTACATGGTCTATTCTTGCCTGCCTATTGATATCCCTGTAAAGGCGTATAAGTCCTGGAATTCCCTTATGTGTTTTTTTCAGATCGGGAAAGAAAAAACTTAATCCGGGTATTGAGGAAAAGAATGGCTTAAATCCAGGCCTGGTAAGAAGAACGATCTCTGTATCAGGATATTGCTGCCTCATCCCCGTTAAAACAGGAGCCGTAAGGGCTACGTCGCCCATTGCTGAGGTCCTGATTACAAGAAGCCGCATCTTAATATTTTTCGTATGATTTCTCTTCAATAAACCCCGATGAGGTCTTCAGATTTATATCCCTTTTAATTACCGATCGCTTATCGTTTTTGAAATACACTGCACGGGCTGTCTCAATGAAATCTTTTCCAAAATCTTTACTTCTTTCCAGGTCGCGGATATGATCCTCGATGTCCCAGAGTTCGCAGTTAATTTCATATAATGAGAGATACAGCGGATCGGTTGTGCTTATAATTGCTGAAGTAACCTGTATAAGCTCGTCATATTCTTTTCTGAGATTTTTAAGTTTGGCCTCATCTTTTATCCTCTCAAGCTTTATCTGAAGAATTGTCAGCTTGTCAATAATCTCACCGTTCGATACTTCTATTTTCATAATTGTATGTATATCTGTTCAAAAATAGTACTTTTTAGTGATTAAGAACAATGTCTTTAAGTACTAATCTGGATAGAAAATGCCTTATTTAACTCTTTATCTTCTTGCCCCTTGCCGCTCCGCGGCTGTCCCCCTAGAGGGGGACTAATCTTGAGATATTTTGCTGAAATATAATTAATTGTTAATATTTAGCCCCTCTTTAGGGGGGTTGGGGGGGCAAAAACCATAATGCGTTGATTTAGCCCCCCTTTAGGGGGGTTGGGGGGCGAATACTCAAATCGTGGTGCCAGGGGGGTATAATCAGTATGGATCCACATCAATCGCAATCCTCAGCGACGATGCCCCCTTCTCTTTTTCAAGTCTGTCAATCGCCTCAATTATAAGCTGTTTTGCTTTTACAGGCGGCTTCTCCCGTTCAATCTTAATAAGGATAGTTTTAATATACCAGAGCTGTACCTGTGATATTACAGGAGATTCGGGACCTAGTACCCTTTTCCCGAAAATTATTTTCAGATCCTTGCCGAGAAGATCCGAAAAGTAATTCAGCTGCGTTCTTTCCTTGTGTTTAATGCTGATTTTAACCATCCTGCAGAACGGAGGATAATTGAAAGTCATCCTCTCCTCTGCCTGCATACGGAACATACTCAGATAATCGTGTCGCAGCACAAGGCGGATAATCCTGTTCGCCGGATCTGAGGTCTGAATAACAACCTTTCCCTGTTTCTGGCGTCTTCCTGCCCTTCCGCTCACCTGTTCCATAAGCTGAAAACTGCGTTCATGAGCCCTGAAATCGGGATAGTTTAAAAGGTTGTCGGCATTAAGGACACCAACAACTGTGAGATTCTCAAAATCGAGGCCTTTTGAGATCATCTGCGTTCCGATTAGTATATCAATTCTCCGCTCCTCGAATGCGCGGATAATCCTGTTAAACGAGTTTTTATTCCTTGTTGTATCCTGATCCATCCGGGCAACACGTGCCGAAGGGAATACAATTTTAATTTCATCTTCAATCTTTTCTGTACCGAAACCGCGGGTTACCATTCCTGTAGAATGGCAGTTCCCGCATTTTGACGGAGTACCTGTAGTATAACCGCAGTAATGACACACAAGCTTATTTATACCTTTATGATAGGTAAGATTCACGGCACATTGTATACAAACAGGAATCCAGCCGCACTCAGAGCACTCAATGTAAGGAGAAAAGCCTCTCCTGTTCTGAAAGAGTATTATCTGCTCATCCTTGCCAAGTGCTACATCCATAGCCTGAAGCAGTTCAGGAGTAAAGTGTGAGACCATCAGCTTTCTCCGGTAAGCCTCCCGGGTATTTGCGATTACGATTTCCGGAAGCTTAATGAGCCCGAATCTCTCCTTCAGTTCTGTCAGTCCATACTTCCCGTTAACTGCATTATTATAACTTTCAACAGAAGGAGAAGCCGAACCAAGAATAGTTTTTGCCTTATGCAGCGAGGCAAGCATTATTGCAGAGTCGCGGGCATGGTACCGCGGTGCAGGGTCATGCTGCTTGTATGATCCATCATGTTCCTCATCAACAATTATAAGTCCAAGATTACTGAAAGGGAGGAAAATTGACGAACGCACTCCAAGGATCAGACGGTATCCTGTTTGCGGATCGCTATCCGCAACCCGCTTCCAGATCTCAACTTTCTCAGGGTCGCTGAAGCGCGAATGATATACTCCTGTGGCATTTCCGAAATGACGTTTAAGCCTCAGGATAATCTGTGTTGTCAGTGCAATTTCAGGCAGCATGTACAAGACCTGCCTGCCCATCTTCAGCTGCTCTTCAATAAGGTGAATATAAATCTCTGTCTTGCCGCTCGATGTAACGCCGTGAAGCAGAACAATATCCTTTGAGGCAAACTGCAATTTCACTGACTGATAAGCAGCAAGCTGGGCCTCACTCAGCTCTTTTACCGGTTCCACCGAACTGGTCTCCTTCAGTATTCTTGAAACAATACGGGGAATCGGTTTAAGTATTCCTTTAGCTGTAAGTGTATTGAGTATTGAAGGCGAAGTACTGGCATCAGATAATAAAAGAGATTTCCCGACTGGTTTAATTTCGGCTCCGGCTGTATAACCTGTCAGCCTCAGATACGACAACAGCAGGTCCTGCTGTTTAGGAGCTTTCCTGAGTTTATCAAGAATTGCATTCAGCTCTTCGTCACTGAACTTTCCAGCAAGCTCAATAAAAGTCTCTGTTAGCGGGCGGAATTCACTCAGGCTTAACTCTGAAGGAAGGGCAGCTTTCATAACCTCTCCTTCGCTGCAGAGGTAGTATTCCGAGATCCATAGCCAGATCTGCAACTGCAATCCTGATATAAGAGGAAGTGTATCAAGTACACTTATTATTGATTTTACATTTCTGTACGAAGGTGCAATATTATGTACTTTACAGACCATGCCTGCATAAAGGTTTTTACCTCCAAAGGGGACCATTACCCTTACACCAGGCTCGATTGCTCCTGAAAGCTCATCGGGTACCAGGTACGTGAATCGTCCCCTGACAGCCAGGGGCAGTATAATATCGGCAAATAATGATTTTGTCATCTGTCAAAGCAGACTGCAAAGTAAGAAAAAAACAGTATCTAATTCGATTTCACAAAACTCGACATTACTGTCAGAAGGTGGTCTTTTCTTATGGGCTTAATTAAGCAAGCATCGCACCCGGCCTCGATAATAATATCCTTATCATCTTCAAACACGAATGCGGTTTGTGCAATTATAGGAAGGTCTTTTCTTATTTTTCTTATCTCTTTTGTAGCCTCAATTCCGTTCATTTCAGGCATTTGCATATCGAGCAGTACCACATCAATATCAGGTGTATCCCGTATCAGATCAAGAGCTTCAAAGCCAGATCTGGCAGTAAGAATAGTAACTCCGGTATCGACCAGGATCCTGTTAAGATAAATAAGGACGTCTTTATTATCATCCACAAGAAGACATTTCTTCGAGCTCCAGTTGATGGGTTTCAGAAATTCGTTACTCTTCAGTTTTTGTCTGCTTATTTTTGTACTTCCGGCGGGTCTGAAAGGAAGAGAAAAACTGAACTCAGAGCCGATCCCCTTTTCAGACTGTACGAATATTTCTCCTCCCATTCTTGTAACTACTTCTCTGGCTAGTGTAAGGCCAATCCCAAGTCCTTCAAAAGGTCTGTGATGGCCGTCAACCTCCTGCAGGAATTCTTCAAATATACGTACCAGGTTCTCCTGCTTAATACCAATACCTGTATCTTTAATTCTGAAAACAATTTTTTCATTTTCAAGCAGATAATGCAGCTCGATTGATCCGTCAAGAGTAAATTTTACGGCATTGTCCATCAAATGGTTTAATACCCTTTTAAGCCATACCCTGTCGGTAAAGATAAGATCGCCATTATCGTGGAAATCATTTTTTACATTAAGTATTATTGGCTTTTCATTGCGCTTAATAACCTGACGGGCATCCTCAATTACCTCATTAACAATTGAACTCAGAGATGTCTCTTCATAGGTTATTTCTATCTGTGAGCTCTCGAGGCGCGAAAGGTCAATAATATCGCCAATAATCTGAAGAAGTTTTTCACTGTTATGATTTATATGTTCAATATACTCCTCCCTTGACTCTTTTGAGAGGTTATCGGACAACAGAAGATTTGCAAAACCAACAACGCTATTCAGTGGTGTTCTTATTTCATGCGAAATATTTGCAAGAAAACTTGCCTTAAGACGGTTGCTGGAATCTGCCTCAAACTTCGCTTTGAGAAGATCTTCCTGCACTTGAGAAATCTTCGAAATATCCCTAATAATTGAAAGAGCTCCAAGGTTTTCGCCTATCTCATTCTTAACGGAAACAGATCTGCATGAGAAGCTGATATAATGACCTTTAATATGTCGCAACCTGAATTCACAATCAAATATTCCTTTTTCTCTTAAAGGAGTGCTACGTTCCGATAAACTTGAAAGATCATCGGGGTGAACAAGATCGGTGTAATGAACAGGCACGTCCTTTTTCTCCTCAATACCAAGCATTTTATAAAAAGCCGGATTGGCAAACTTCAGGGTCATCTCATTATCGTAAAAGGCAATACCATCGCTGGCAGCCTGAACAAGCATTTTGTAAAACTGATCTGAATCACTATGCTCCTTTGTAATGGTTTCACCATTGTTTACACTGTTATTACTGTATTTTCTCAGGTCTGATTCCAACCCGTCAATCTGTTTATCTTTTGATAATATTTCAACTTTGGCGCTCCCAAGTTTTCGTAATAACCAGGTGATTATAACTATACCTGCCACGAGCAATATCAGAAATAATAAAAGGACCAGGGAAGTCCCTGATAAATTAACTAAAACCGCTGCTGGCTTTATTGCATTCAACATACTAATCAGTAAAAGAAACTATAATTAGAAATTCTTGACTTTCAAATTTTCCCCACCAAAATAACAGAATTTTATCGACTTAAAATTAATATAATACTAAATTATACAATTTCCATGAATTCAAACAGTACCTGAATACTTAAAAATGCTAAATTGCACCAAAATATTTTAATTCATATTCGGGAGGATTCTTCAATAAGACACCATAGATGGAGAAAGAAGAAAAACAGTTCAGTGGCGGTAGAAGGTACAGGAACGATGACATTACAGTCTACTGGAAACCATCTGCATGTGTTCATGCATCGTATTGCTACAGGGAGCTTATTGAAGTATTTGATCCGAGCAGAAGGCCCTGGGTTGACATGAGTGGCTCCACTACTGAAAAAATAATTGAAGTAGTAAACCTTTGTCCTACTGAAGCCCTTGCCTGGAAATGGAATGATGAAGCGAAAAATGCAGATGTGGGAGCCGACCAGTATAATCATATCAAATTCAGAAGACCTGAATTAATTAATGCTGAACCGTCTGAGTCAGATGAAGAGCCTGTTTCAGTAAAGGTAATGGTTGATGGGCCTATTGTACTCAAAGGGAGTTTTACTATAGATTATAGCGGGAATAAGAAAGAGGTTAATAACGGAATGATGTCGATCTGCAGGTGCGGCGTGAGCGATCATATGCCATTCTGCGACGGACGTCACAGGAAGATCGGTTTTAACGGTTAAGCAAAAGGCAATGGAAGAAAAGAAAGAATTTAAAGCTCAGGCTGCTATAGAAGTTATTGATTTCGGCCCGTTAAAAATTACAGGTAACTTCCAGTTAAAAGATCTTAAGAGAGAAAAGGAAGAATCCCCCGGCGAGATCTGGCTTTGCAGATGCGGAAGATCTGCAACCAAGCCATATTGTGATGGATCTCACAAAAAATAAAAACAGGTGCAATTACCTTGCTACCACATGGTAGCAATTCTGATTTCTCTCGTAAGTGGCAAAGCACTTCTTTTCAGCTCTTAACTGATAAATTACTTCGCCCAGTGCATCTTTCAGGAATTTCTGATCGCAGTTTGTGAGAATCCATTTTCTGGCCTCAAATCTTTTATATGTAATATCGAAAGCGTTTCCGTAGAGATGCGGACTGTTTTCAGAAGAGTTAGTATTGAACCTGCGAAGGCTTTTAAGGTTTTCTGTTTTGCGGGTCATAGAAGTTACAATGAACTTCGCACCATTAATTCCCTTTTTGGAAACCTTTTCCCTGAATCTTTTTGAGATCTCCTCGAGCAGAGCTTTTGCATCCCTGGTTAGGTAAGGGCTGCTGTGAGTAAGCCTGTCAATAGAATACCTGGTGCCACTTGTAACCTTTACAAGCTTTCGATCAGCAACTCTTTGCCGGATGTCCTTATCGGTTTTGCATACTGTAATCCCCTTTCTTTTAGCCTCGGCTGAATAATCAACAATCCTGTCATTTAGCTTGTTGTGAAAATCCTTCTGTTTGTATTCAATACAGCGGGTGGAAAAATATGGAAAAACACGATTCCTGGCTTTCCTGTTTATAAGGAAAAAAAGTGTCAGAAGTATAAAAAGGACAGAAGTAATCTTAAAAACTAGAATAAGGCGACTTCTGGAAAATTTCATTAGTAACTGACTTGTATTAGGATAAAAAACTTCTGATAAACCAAACCCTCTTTAATTCAGTACTTTGGTAACCAGGTCGGCTGCCTCCCTGAAAGATACGGCAGAATAAACTGCAAGCCCTGAGCTGTCGATAATAGCTTTTGCCTCTTCCGCATTTGTACCCTGGAGTCGGACGATTACCGGGACCTTAATCTCTCCAATTGACTTGTATGCCTCAACCACGCCATTGGCAACCCTGTCGCAACGTACTATCCCCCCGAAAATATTTATCAGAATAGCTCTGACAGCAGGATCTTTAAGTATAATTCTGAACCCGGCTTCAACTGTTTTTGGATTTGCGCCACCACCTACATCAAGGAAGTTTGCAGGTGAGCCTCCGGAAAGTTTAATAATATCCATTGTTGCCATGGCAAGACCCGCTCCGTTAACCATACATCCGACGTTTCCATCGAGCTTTACAAAGTTCAGGTTATGCAAACCTGCTTCAACATCAGCAGGGTCTTCTTCATTTATGTCGCGCATGGCAGCAAGTTCAGGGTGACGGAATAATGCACTGTCGTCGAGAACCAGTTTACAGTCAACTGCAAGAATTCTATTGTCGCTTGTTTTAAGTACCGGGTTGATCTCGAGTAATTGTGCATCGCAAGAAATATAGGTTTCATATATGCCTGCAAGAAACTTCTGCATATTTTTAAATGCTGTTCCCTGAAGCTTCAGGTTAAAAGCAATGTTCCTCATCTGGAATGGTTGCAATCCAATACCCGGCTCAACCTCTTCGGTGAATATTAATTCAGGAGTCTTTTCAGCAACCTCTTCAATATCCATTCCTCCCTCAGTAGAGTACATAATAATATATCTGCCTGTGTTCCTGTTCAGCAGAATGCTGATGTAAAATTCTGCTGTTTCAGACTCACCTTTATAATATACATCCTGGGCAATAAGAACCTTATGTACTTTTTTACCTTCAGGTCCGGTTTGGGGAGTAACAAGCTGCATTCCAATAATTTTGCCTGCAATAACGCCTGCTTCTTCGACAGATTTTGCAAGCTTAACGCCACCCCCTTTACCTCTTCCGCCTGCATGAATCTGGGCTTTCACAACAAAGAACTCTGATTTGTAATTCTGACGTAACTGCTCAGCAACAGTAACAGCCTGCTCAGCTGTTTCAGCTACAAATCCTTCCTGAATGTCGACATTATAAGCTTTCAAAAGCAACTTACCCTGAAATTCATGAATGTTCATTTTGTCTGTTTTAAGTTAAATAAAACTGTTTCTTCCTTCGTTGTGCCGGATACAAAATAATAACAATAAACAGATAAAATAGTTATTTTCGCATAAAAAAGAATGCGAAAGCTTCTAAATTCTGAACTTCAAAGAAAATCGCTGAGTCAATTCAGAGATTCCGAGAAATCGCCTTTTATTATTGTACTCGATAACGTCAGAAGCCAGAGTAATGTAGGCTCTGTTTTTCGAACAGCCGATGCATTTCTTACCGAAGCAATATATTTATGCGGCATCACCTCACAGCCACCACACCGCGAAATAAATAAGACCGCTCTGGGTGCAACCGAATCTGTTGCGTGGAAATACTTTGTAAGCACTACTGAGGCGATAAATGAACTCAAAGCTAATGGTTATAATATTATCTGTATTGAACAGGCTGAGGGTTCAATAAACCTGCAGGATATGAATATAGAAACGGGGGAAAAATATGCACTTGTGTTTGGCCATGAAGTTAACGGGGTTGCCCAGGAGATAGTGAATATGTGTGATTATTGTGTTGAGATCCCTCAGTTCGGAACCAAACATTCGTTCAATATTGCAATAAGTGCGGGAATCGTTTTGTGGGAGCTGAATACGAAATAAATGACCACCTCATTTTTATACTAATTGCCCTCTGCCCTTTCATCTTTTTGCCCCCCTGCACTTTTGCACCGTTTTGGCCCCATGACCTTTTGCACCTTTTTGCCCCCCTGCCCCCCTAAAGGGGGGTTAAAACAGACACAAAATAAAGATTTCTCCGCGTGAGAATTTAACCCTTATTGAGATTTAGCCCCCCTTTAGGGGGGTTGGGGGGCAAAAATGGTTGAGTGGAAAATGGGGTTGGGGGGCGAAAGGATTGAAAACTGCTGAATTTAGAGGGGTTGGTGGGGGGCAAAAGTATTGTAAACTACTGAATTTAGGGGGGGTGAGGGGTAAAAGGATTGAGATAAAAAAGACAATAAAAAAGGCCGCCTATTCAGGCAGCCTTTTATTTATCAGTATTTTATTAATTACTGAACAGTAGTCTTGAAAGTATCATCATTGAAATACTTGAAGAACTCGAGGTCAGTTTTAGCATAAGCTTTCCATGCAGAATTGGCACCTATTGCTTCACGAAGACCGTTTAGCATGTATGTTCTGTCATCAAGACGGGCACCGACAACACCCTTCAGATATGATGAGCTACCTGATTTAGAAGGAACTGTAACAGCATCGAGGGTTACCTTTGCTTTGTTAACATCACCCTTGAGAAGCTGTGCAAGAGCAAGATTAAAGCAAGGCTCGGTACCAAAGTAGTTAACAGCTTTGTCGTATTCGCCTTTTGTTATTGAAATAACACCAAGACCCCATTTTGATTCAGCAGTTGCTGCAGTCATTGAGTTGAAATACTCTTCAGCTTTAACCAGGTCACCTTTTACAAGTGAGCAGAATCCGAGGTTATTCTTAACAACATCATTATTCATAAGAGCTTTTGCTTTTTCGAAAGCAGCAACAGCATCATCAGTTTTGCCTAAGTCCATAAGTGTGCAGCCAACATTATTAGCAGCGCGGACACATTTTGGATAAGCTTCCAGTGTAGCCTGGAAAAACTTAAGTCTTTCGTTAAGATCAGTTGTAAGAGTTCCTGCGCGAAGCATTTCCTCAAGGCTTAAAGCTTTAGGATCAGCTTTCATCTGAGCAAGGATCTGAGCATCGTCACGACCTACTTTATCAGAATTGATCATCATTTTTGACCTTCTGAGTTTTGGAAGAATGTCAGTTTTCAGAGTTTCAAAAGCAGCTGACATATTTTTGATTTCCTTTTCGCGGACATCAGGATCAGCATACATAGAAAGAACACGGAGGATAAGTTCTTTATCCTGGATTGATGATTTCTCAACTTCTGTTTTGAAACCGTCCCAGTCCTCAGGTGTTGTCTGCTCATTGAAGAAACCTTCAGCTTTAGCAGCTTCAACCTTTGTAAATTCTTTCTTAATAAATTTGCCGGCAGCTACTCCTCTTTTCTGTGAAAGTGGCTCATTTATTTTCAGTGTACCGTCTGGTGAAGCATATGAACTTACAACTGCACCTTTAAGCTGGCGGTTTGGATCAACAGATACTGCTTTAATATATTCTTTCAGAAGAGCAATGTCTTCAGCTTTAAGTTCTTTACTTGTTATCTCAGCCTGATTGATAACATAATTGATATCAGCCATCTGGGTTTCAGGATTTACCCTTACATATTTATCATTCATCTTGATATTCTTGCCGTCTTTTTCAACAAGAGTTGAAGTAGCTATAACACCATCAGCTAATTTTACAGGATCAAAAACGAGAGTTTTCTTTCCTCTTACAGCTGTAATTTTAAGCATCAGTTCTGATACTTTCATTGCATCTTTGTAAGGAATTGTAGCTGTATAAATGAACTCGCCGCCTGAGGTAAGAGTTACAACCTTATTATTTCCCTGAACACTTTCTCCCTGAAGCATCTGAGCTTTTTCAAAAGGAGTTTCTCCGCCTGCATAAGTAAGTACCGGAGTTGCTGTTACAGTAGTTTTCTTATCAAAATACTTAGGCGGGATGTTACCTTTAATCGTAACAGTAACATTTCCAGCATGTGTCTCAAGAATTTTTGGAGTTACATCATACTTAATCAAGTTCGCATTTGTCTTCATCTTATTCAGACCACTGCAACTTGCAAGAAGAGCTGCGGCAAGGATAAGGATAAAATAGCTTCTGAATTTTTTCATAGTTAAAAGTGTTATTTGTTTATGTTTCTGTGTTGTCTGTTTATAATGAACAATATACTAAGTTATAAACTTATATGCAAATTTAGCAAAATAAGTCACAATCGGAGCAATTTAAACAAAATAATTATAAAATCACCTTATTCAATCCAACAGGGTAATCATTATTAAAAATTGTTTCTATTATCCTTGTGTATTGATTCTTATCCTCAACAAAATCAATATTATTAATATCAATTACAAGGTATTTGTTTTCCGGATTCTGTTTAAAAAACGAAAAATAGCTTTCCTGAATTTTCATCAGATATTCTTTAGAAATTGATTTTTCATAGCTGCGGCCCCTCCTTTCAATATTCTGAATTAACCTGTCGGTGTTAAGATGCAGATAAACATAAATATCAGGTTTTGGCAGCGATCCGTATATTATGTAAAATATCTGACGGTACAGATTATATTCATCTCCTGTTAATGTTGAAGCAGCAAACACAAGAGATTTCATAAAGTAATAATCGGCAACAGTGAATGATTTAAAGAGTTCCTGCTCAACAAGTTCCTCCTTAAGCTGTTTATACCTGCCTGCAAGAAATGAAAGTTCAAGGGCAAATGAATACTTTTCCGGCTCTTTGTAAAACTTCGGAAGAAACGGATTATCAGCAAAATGTTCCAGTATCAGACGGGCATTAAACTCATCGGCAATCTTAGCTGCAAGAGTCGTTTTTCCGGCCCCTATGTTGCCTTCGATTACCACATAGTTGTACTTAATATTCATTCCCGAACGCGGTTGTATTACAGATAAATTTTAAATTCTAAATTAAACAAATTTAAAGATTGACTGCAAGAAAGCAATAAAAAAGCCGGCTTATTATTGCCGGCCTTTGTTTAATTATTCTGAGTTTGTTCAGGATCCTTTTTTGGCTGCTCCGGACGGGGAGGCCTGGGAAGAAGTTCCTTTCTCGACAATTTTATTTTCCCTGTCTTCGGATCAATATCAATTATCTTAACTTCAATTTCCTGCCCTTCCTTAAGCACATCTTCAACCTTATCAACCTTTCTCCACTCAAGTTCTGATATATGAACGAGTCCGTCTTTATTAGGAAGAATCTCAACGAATGCACCAAACTGTACAATTGTTTTTACCTTTCCTTTATAAACCTGTCCGACTTCAGGAACAGTAACAATCCTCTTAACCCAGTCGAGTGCAGCTTTAATAACCTCCGCATTCTCGCCGAAGATATTTACATCACCATGTCCGTCGACCTCTTCAACAATTATTGTTGCTCCGGTTGTACGCTGGATCTCCTGGATTACTTTTCCACCCGGACCGATCAGTGCGCCGATAAGTTCTTTCGGAATAGTAAGCATTTCAATCCTTGGTGCATGCGGCTTAAGCTCAGGACGAGGTTCTGCAATAACCTGTGTCATAATATTAAGGATATGCAATCTTCCGGCTTTAGCCTGGTGAAGAGCTTTTGTGAGAATTTCAAATGAAAGCCCGTCAACTTTAATATCCATCTGTGTTGCAGTAATTCCGTCGCGTGTTCCTGTTACTTTAAAGTCCATGTCACCCAGATGATCTTCATCACCAAGGATATCGGAAAGAACCGCATATTTCTTTGTGTTTTTATCCGAAATAAGACCCATTGCAATCCCTGAAACAGGTTTTTTAAGCTTAACTCCGGCATCCATAAGAGCCAGTGTTCCTGCACAAACTGTTGCCATTGATGAGGAACCATTAGACTCAAGAATATCAGATACAACCCTTACAGCATATGGATTCTCATCATCAGAAGGCATCATGTTTTTGAGTGCTCTGTGAGCCAGGTTACCATGTCCGATTTCCCTTCTTCCAACTCCGCGGTAAGACTTGGCTTCTCCAGTTGCAAAAGGAGGAAAGTTATAATGAAGAGTGAATTTCTCAGTTCCTTTGTTCAGAACATCGTCGATAATCTTCTCATCGAGTTTGGTTCCAAGTGTAACTGTTGTAAGAGACTGTGTCTCTCCTCTTGTGAAAAGAGCCGAACCATGTGTTGCAGGAAGAGGATCTATCTCACAGACGATCTGTCTGATCTCATCAGTTTTTCTTCCGTCAAGACGAATATCATTATCGAGAACCAGCCTTCTTGATGCCTCTTTTAAAACATCGTGATAATATTTCTTAACAAGAGAGGCATTTACAGGATTTTCTTCGGTGTACTGTGCAAGAAACTCCTTTACAATATTTTCGAATGAATCAATCCTTTTATGTTTATCCGAAGTGCAAGATTTTGCTGCCTCATAACATTTCGAATAAGTTTCATCCCATACTTTTTTTCTGAGATCCTCATCATTTGTCTCGTGGCAGTAGGTACGCTTAACAGTCGAACCAACCTCTTCGGCAAATTCCATTACAGCCTTGCAATGAACTTTTATAGCATCATGAGCTATTCTGAGGGCTTCAAGCATCTCTTCTTCAGAGACCTCCTTCATTTCGCCTTCAACCATCATGATATTGTCATATGTGGCACCAACCATAAGATCGATGTCTGCATCTGCCAGCTGTGAAGCTGTCGGGTTTACAATGAATTTTTTATTTATTCTTGCAACCCTTACTTCTGAAATCGGACCATTGAATGGAATATCTGAGACCGCAAGAGCAGCCGATGCTGCAAGACCTGCAAGAGCATCAGGGATAATATCCATGTCGGCCGAAACCAGGTTTATCGTAACAAATGTCTCTGCATGATAATCATCAGGGAATAACGGCCGCAGAACCCTGTCAACAAGCCTCGATACCAGAATTTCATAATCTGATGCACGTGCTTCTCTTTTAAGGAAACCGCCAGGGAAACGACCCGATGATGCATATTTCTCTTTGTATTCAACTGACAAAGGCATGAAGTCAACGTCTTCTTTCTGGCCATCCTGCCTGTCTCAAGGGTTATTGTCCTCCCGTCGCCGAGATCAATAATCTTTTCTTTTACTTTAAACATTATATATGTGATTTATTATTATTGAAATTACAAAATAATTTAAATAGTATGAAAAAAGGCAATTTTGAATTGCCTTTTTACTCTATTTACGTAATTTCAACGCCTTTATGATTTCGCGATACCGGCTGATATCTTTAACTTTCAGGTAATCCAAAAGTCTTCTTCTTTTCCCTACAAGCTTGATAAGAGCCTGCTGTGTACTGAAATCTTTTTTATTCTTTTTAAGGTGTTCTGTAAGATGATTAATCCTGTATGAGAACAGCGCTATCTGGCCTTCTGCAGTACCAGTATCGATTTCAGACGTTCCAAATGTCTTGAAAAACTCCTGCTTCTTTTCTGTTGTTAAATACATATCTCTAATTAAAATATTGTTAATCCAAATGTAGATCGAGTCTCCAATTTTGGAACGCAAAAATAACGCTTTTTTATGTAAATTATCAAACAATTTGCTTTTTTTTTACAAAGTTCCTGAATTATTTGTTTTTAAGTAACGAAAACCGATACGTTTTTATTACATTGTTGTTAATATAAAGACGCAATAAACAATGTAAAAGTTGCGTCTGATATCATTATCATTCAGCCTTTTGTCAAACAATAATTAACATTCGTCAAAGAGATGCGAATGGTACTGAAAAGGAGGGGCAATATTATAATTTAGTATACTGGAGCACGATGAGATCCTGAGCGGAGCGAAGGATCTCCCAACCTATTCCCGGAATTTTTAATAAGTAGAGTTTATAAAAACTAACTTCAAAAGGAGGGGAAACTTTTTTATGCAGTTTCCCTTTCTTGCCCAAAGCTAAGGATTACAGCAATGCCCCTCACCCCGTTTCCTCTTCTCCCACTCTTTCTTCTACGGTTCAAGTATAAGTTCATTCTGCTCCTTCAGCTTCCTCCCCTCGCTTATCAGCTTGCTTCCTATCCTGCATTCAAGACATCTTCTCTTCTTACAGTATTTGTTTCTTAACTGAATCAGGGACTGGGAATAAAATGCCGATTCAGAATCAATCCCTGAAGTTTTCCATTCTTCAATAATAGCATTTTCTTCAGGGCTAATCTTTTCAAGCATGCTAACAGCTCTTTCGCGGATTTCAGAACTATCTCTTTTCATTCCGTAAACAAACAGAAGTGGTATTACAGCATTAATCAGAATTATATCTGTGGCCTGCGATCCAGAATTCTTAGCAGTTTTTCTGCTTTTCTTTCCAAAAACATAATGGGTCGACCAGTATTCCGAAGCTGATACATTGAATATCTTCCTAAGCTGATCTGTGCCGGCTGCTTCTATCACCTTTGTAAATCTTCCTCCTGAGTCTGAAAGCATTGATGCAAGCTGCGAAATCCTTAAAGTGGGAAAGTTTGCCGGTCTTAATCTTGAAAATTTCCATACCCAGCCATCCATTGGCTGAATGGCATACTTTGCTTTCAGAATTTTAAACTCCCTAATGAGCTCCCTGTAATATTCATCTGTAATTGCCTCTTTGAAAAGGCCTTCATCAAGTAACCCTGCCGCTCCGAACAGAAGTGCCTCAACCTGGAACCTGCTGTCGGCATGCCTGAGTATTAATCTGAAAGGGAGTGTCCTGGCCAGCATCTCAAATGGCTCAGTATTAACCCTGAAACCAAAATACCTGCAAACAAGCCTGTAGAATGTCTCTTCCCAGTCATTACCTGTATCAGCGAATATTTTAAGTATATGTTCAGCTTTATCATGGAATCTTTCAATCAGTAAAGAGTTCAGCCAATGCCTGATAAGAAATTTGTCAATACAATTAAGTTCCTTCTGACATGCTATTATATAAGGTGTATTGATTAGTTCTGCATACGAATCATACAGGGTAGAATCAAACTTCAGCTCAACGGTAAGTATTTCCTCTCCGTTTTTGCTGAAAACCTTCCTGTCGTTCTGAACAACTGCATGTAATATTACATTATTATAGGCAGGGTCTGTCTGATGACCATGCAGATCAAAGTGTGAGGAGCAGATATGCAACTCAACATTCCCTGCCCAGATTGTTCCTGCAATTGAAATGCGTGAGTTAAAAAAATCGGGACCGGAATCGCGGTTATATTCCCCGGGATTAATTACAATAATCCTGTTTCCTTCGGAATCTATAAGACTATCAGGGTCATACAAACTGTATTTCCACAGGTAATGAAGAAACTCCTCTTTCATTTTTAGCACGAATTAAATGAGAAAGCAGCAAGAATATAAAGATAGGAAAAAAGAAGGAACAGGGCAAGAGAGAAATGAAATAATTGCCCCCTGGCCGCTACGCGTCCTTCCCCCTAAAGGGGGACTAAATACCACTTGGAATGGGTACTTACCTTAATATCAGGAAATTAACCCCCCTTTATGGGGGCAGGGGGGCACTAAAAGATGAATCAGATAAGGTTTCGTTCCGAAAGGTATTTCTCCATTTCCATCTGAACTTCCATTGCCTTTTCGCCGGCAATTTTATCGAAGTTTTCGCTGCTGTCGGCAAAAATAATTCCGCGTGAGGAGTTTACAAGAAGTCCGCATTTGCTGTTCATCCCATGCTTTGCTACTTCTTCCAGGCTGCCGCCCTGTGCTCCCACTCCGGGAACAAGCAGAAAATGATCGGGAACCAGCTTACGGATATCTTTAAGCATCTCGGCACGGGTTGCACCGACAACATACATCATATTATCTGTTGTACCCCATTTGCGCGAAACAGACAGGACTCTTTCAAAAAGTTTTATACCGTCATCGCTGTGATACTGAAAATCATCTGCCCCCTTATTTGATGTAAGGGCAAGAAGAACAACCCATTTATCTTTATACGACAGGAAAGGAGTTACTGAATCTTCTCCCATATAGGGAGCAACAGTTATTGCATCAAATGGCATATTTTCGAGAAAAGCCTTGGCATACATTTTTGATGTATTGCCAATATCGCCGCGCTTGGCATCGGCAATCACAAATATATCGGGATAATTATCCCTTATATATTTTACTGTTGACTCCAGCGTAAGCCAGCCTTTTGAACCATAGCACTCATAAAAAGCAACGTTTGGCTTATAGGCAACTGTATATTTATGTGTTGCATCAATAATCCTCCTGTTAAACTCAAATACCGGATCTTTCTCCTTAAGAAGGAATGAAGGTATTTTTTCTATTTCGGAATCGAGTCCTACACAAAGGAATGAACGCTTTTTTACTATGTTCTCAAAAAGCTGTGAGTGGTTCATTTTATACGTTTTAAATGTTGCTCTCTTTTAATCTTTCTGCATTTTCAGCCATTTGCAGTTTATCAAGTACCTCCTGAATATTTCCATCAAGGATTGACGGGAGGTTATATATTGTAAGGTTTATCCTGTGATCAGTCATTCGTCCCTGAGGATAGTTATATGTGCGTATTTTTGCCGAGCGGTCTCCTGTTGAAACCATTGTCTTTCTTCTGTGCGACACCTCATCGAGATATTTCTGATATTCAAGATTATACAGCCTGGTCCTTAGTTCTTTTAATGCTTTGTCATAGTTTTTCAGCTGCGACTTTTCATCCTGACATGTAACTACAATTCCGGAAGGAATGTGAGTAAGACGGATAGCAGAATAGGTTGTATTAACAGACTGTCCGCCGGGTCCGGACGAACAATAAGTATCCTTACGTATATCTTCAGTTCTGAGATCAATATCAAACTCATCTGCCTCAGGGAGCACGACAACAGTGGCTGCTGATGTATGAATACGTCCCTGTGTTTCAGTCTGGGGTACCCTTTGCACACGATGAACACCTGATTCATATTTCATTATGCCATAAACACCGGCACCTGTAATACTCAAGACTATCTCCTTGTATCCGCCGGCAGTTCCTTCAGAGGTATTTGTAACATCTACTTTCCATCCCCTTGTCTCAAAATATTTACTATACATCCTGAAAAGATCTCCGGCAAAAATACTTGCTTCATCGCCGCCTGTTCCGGCTCTGATCTCCATAACCGCATTCTTGTCATCCTCAGGATCTGCAGGGATAATAAGCATTTTGATCTCATCTTCCATTTCAGGAATTCCGGCAGTGAGTTCATCAAATTCAGCTTTAGCCATATCGCGCATCTCAGCATCCTTCTCAGTAGCCATAATCTCTTTGGCACTTTCAATATTGCTAAGGGCAAGCTTGTATCTTTCATACGACTCAACAATTGGTACAAGATCTTTATACTCCTTATTAAGCCTTACATATTTTTTCATATCCGTGAGAATCTCAGGCTGAGTGAGGAGGTCACCAACCTCAATGAAGCGTATTTTCACACCTTCAAGCTTCTCAAGAATCATATTATTAGCCATGTGTAATTAATTTTCAGGGGGCAAAGGTAGTAAAAAAGGTGCAAAGGTGCAACGGCACAAAGGTACAACGGCAACAAGAATTTATTTTACCTCACCCCAACCCCTCTCCCCTGGGAGAGGGACTATAATGTTATAAATATGATGATTACCCCCTTCTCACCCCGGGAGAAGGGGGCAGGGGGATGAGGCAAAAACATTCAATACTCGAAAGTTCCGAATTCAGACCTAATTGTTAGTCTCTTATTGTCTGAGGCTTCACAATATCCGATGACTTTTGCTTCAATATTGAAGCCAGCAGCAATATTTATTATTTCAGCTGCATTCTTTTTGTTGGTATATATCTCAAAACGATGACCCATATTAAATACCTTATACATTTCTGAATATGGTGTCTCCGACTCCTCGTGAATGACTTTGAAGAGAGTTGGCAACTGAAAAAGGTTATCCTTAACAATATGCATTTTATCAATAAAGTGCAGAACTTTTGTTTGTCCGCCGCCTGAACAATGTACCATTCCGTGAATTTCAGACCTCATCGCTTCCAGAACCTTTATTATAACAGGAGCATAAGTACGGGTTGGCGAGAGAACCATTTTGCCGGCATCAGTTTCAAACCCTTCAACCTGATCGGTAAGACGGTATCTCCCCGAATAAATAAGGTCATAAGAAAGTGAAGTATCAAGGCTGTCAGGGTATTTTGAAGCCAGATAGGGAGCAAAAATATCGTGCCTGGCAGAAGTAAGTCCATTACTTCCCATACCGCTGTTATACTCTTTTTCATAGCTGGCTTTACCGGATGAAGAAAGACCTATGATCACATCACCGGGAATAATATTATGATTTGAAATTACTTCAGATCTCTTCATCCTGGCTACAACGGTGGAATCAACTACGATTGTTCTTACAAGATCGCCAATGTCAGCGGTCTCACCTCCGGTTGACCATATTCCTACTCCCATTCCGCGCAGATCTTCAAGGATCTCTTCAGTCCCGTTAATAATCGCTGTAAGAACTTCCCCGGGAATAATTTTCTTATTGCGACCTATTGTTGAGGAGAGAAGAATGCATTTAAACGCCCCTACACAAAGCAGGTCATCGAGATTCATTATTACTGAGTCCTGTGCAATCCCTTTCCAGACAGAAATATCTCCTGTTTCTTTCCAGTAAGTGTATGCTAATGAAGATTTTGTTCCTGCACCGTCGGCATGCATTATATTGCAATATTCGGCATTGCCTCCGAGAATATCCGGTACAATCTTACAGAAGGCCTTAGGGAACAGGCCTTTATCAAGACCCTTAATTGCCTCATGTACATCCTCCTTTGTAGAAGAAACACCTCTTTTGCTGTACTTTGATTCTGATGCCATAACGGTCTAATAAGGGGGCAAAGATAGAAAAAAGATAAAGGTAACGAATAGTTAATAATTGTGAAAAAAACCTAAGGGTTATCATTTTTATCACCTACTTTAATATCTTTAACACACGAGACAGATTTAAAACCGTTAAGAACCAATATACTACCCAATGAAAACGAAAAGAATCACATTTGCATTTACAACTCTTTTTCTATTTTGCGCGTTATTGTCCGGACAAAACTCAGTGCCACGCACTCTCCTACCGGAGAAAATTACTGATGAGTTTATAGGGGAAGCTTCCGGCGAAAGAGCTATGAATCATATAATTGAGATGGCTGCCTATATTCACGACCGGCCTGCTTCTGAGTATTCAGGGAATTTCTTTGAGACACAATATATTTTCGACAAAATGAAAGAATATGGTCTTGAGGGAGCAGTTATTAACAGGTATCCCGGAGGAAAAACATGGGACGGAGTTAAGGCCACTCTCTGGGAGGTTAGTCCGGGAAAATCAAAAATTGCAGACTATTCAGACCTACCAGCTGTACTGGCATCCGGCAGTACAAACGCTGATGTAACAGCTGAACTAATATGGGTTGGAGAAGGTAAAGCTTCTGACATTGAGAAAGCAGGTGTTGAAGGTAAGATTGTTGTTACCTCAGGGAGTATTTCATCGGTTCATACTCTCGCAGTTGCCAAAGGGGCATTGGGTGTAGTATCATATGATTCTCCGCGTCCAATGCAGGTTCCTCTTGCAATCCCTATTACCGGAATAGGCGGCAGGGGAGCCGGTTCCTCAAACGCCAAATTTGGTTTTTTTCTTCCTCCTCGCGAGGGTATTATATTAAGAGACAGGCTGATGGGCAGAGAGAAGATAACCGTTCATGCAGTTGTTGAAGTACAGAACCTCGATTATGAAATGCAGGTACCTTCCTGCATAGTAAAAGGGAGCGATCCTGCAGCCGGAGAAATCGTTTTCTCTGCACATCTTTTTGAAGGTTATGTTAAAATGGGAGCTAATGATGATCTTTCCGGTTGTGCTGCAATTCTGGAAATTGCCAGAATGCTTAACACAATGATAAATGAAGGAAGGATAGAACGCCCGAAAAGAACAATCAGGTTTATGTGGGCTCCTGAATTCTCAGGAACTGGTCCATGGGTTGTGCAGAATAAGGAGATAATGAAAAACACATTCTGCAATATAAATCTCGATATGGTAGGATTGTGGTTATCAAAAAGCCAGTCATTTCTTTGCATGCACAGAACAACCTACGGCAATCCTCATTATATAAACGATGTTATGGAGAACTACTACAACTTTGTAGGACTCGGAAACAGGGCCGGTCTTGCAGTCTCCGGCAGGGGAGGTTTCGTAAAAAGGATAGTCTCAATAACCGGATCAGATGATCCGTTCTATTATGCTATTGACGACCATACCGGAGCATCAGATCACGAAGTATTCAACGACTGGGGTGTTCAGGTTCCCGGAATAATGATGATTACATGGCCAGACCTTTATTATCATACATCGCAGGATATTGCTGAAAAATGTGATCCGACACAATTTAAAAGGGTATGTTTTATCGGTGCTGCTGCTGCATATACAATAGCAAGCGCCGATGACCAGATGGCTCTGAAAATTGCCGGCGAGGTTGCTGCAAATGGCTCATCAAGAATTGGAAAACAGCTGCAGAGAGCTATGAATGAAATTGATAATGCCGGGAAGGATGATTTTGAAACTGTGTATAAAAGATCAAAGAGCTATATTGAGGCAGCAGCAATAAATGAAAAAGCAACAGTTGCTACAACTGCTGAACTGACTAATAACAATGCATCCTACACGACAGTAATGAATAAAGTCATCACTTCAGTTGATGCTTCCGGGAAAGCATCTGCTGCCGCGTTTGACAATTACGCAGATCTTAAAGCCAAATCACTTGGACTGGCGGGTATAACTTTTAAACCTACACCCCTCGAAGCAAAAGCTAAGACAATAATTCCTAAACCGACTGCACTTGTAACAGAAAACAGCTACAGGGGTACTACTTCAATTATTATGAAACTTGATGCTAAGGTGAGAGAGACATATCCTGTTAAGGGACGCGGAATGGATACTCAGGAACTTGGCAGATTGTGCAATGGGAAGAACTCCGCCCTTGATATCAAGAAACTTCTTGACACACAGGCTCATCAGGGAGAGACTGATCTTCAGGATGTTATTAATTATATAAGTATTCTGAAAGAAGCAGGATTGGTAACCTTATAGGCGGTGCGAAGGTATAACGGTGCAACGGTGTAAGGTTGTAACTATTCAGGTGAATAAACGTATTCGATCGATTGTTTCAGAAGCTTTCTGAAATTCGGGTTTTCGAATGTTGGAACATCATGACCGCTTTGCAGGGTAACTACCTTAGCCTTGCCATATCTTTTTGTCCATCCGATAACCGGTCCGCTCGAAGGTTCAGCGGTTGTCAGGAGTGGTGTTACCCCTGCTTCAACATAGAATCCTTTGTATGTTTCATCAAAGATTTCAAAATCAGTAATCCCCTTTGTAACAGGATTTTCAGGATCTGATACTTTTACTTTAAAATGAAGATCATGAATATAGGAGCATGCAAGATATTCTTTACCATTAAATGTGGTGGATTTGTGAAAATATTTTCCTCCGATAATGTTCCAGTATTCCGGCCAGTTATCATACGCACATATACTATGATGCAATGCAACAAGAGGCTTTCCATCTTTAATACATTCAGCTAAATCAAGGGCCTGCTGGCCGCTGATTTCCTGGTACATATGATAAAAGACAAGTACATCATAGCTTTTCCTGTTTTCGGGAAGGAACATTGTGTAAGCCGAAGGTAATTCGGCAATCGAATATGTGATGTTCCCTCCCAGGCTTTTAAACATCTCATTAAATTCTTCCTTCGGGTAATCATGACCACCTGTTATTATAAGTAGCCGGATCTCTCCTGGGAGTTTATCGCTGGCTGATATCGAAGCTGTAAAAGCAATAATTAGTATGAATGACAGAAATTTAGATCTCATATGAATCAGTTCTTAATTCTGACTTCGTTTGTTCTATTGTTCGTTTGTTCATTTCCTTATTTCTTCGGGGCCTCATAATCTGTCCTTAATACCCTGAATTCAGTACGTCTGTTGATCTGATGTGCGATCTCTTTCTGTTCATCGTTTGCCAGAGAGTTAATTACCTGCTCAGAGAGCACACTCCCCTCTTTCAGGAAGGTATTCTGCGTATGAATTGTCTTATCAACTGTTTTAGGAGCAGATTCGCCGTAGCCTTTTGGAGAGAGCCTTTCAGCTTCAATTCCTTTTTCGATAAGGTACTGGACCACAACCTGAGCACGTTTTTGCGACAGATCCTGGTTATAGGCTTCAGTGTCCCTTGAGTCGGTATGTGACATCAGTTCAATTGTAACGTTTGAGTTGTCGTTGAGTGTTTCAACAAGTTTGTCGAGTGATACCATTGATTCAGGCCTCAGTTCCCATTTGCCAAAGTCGTAAAGGATATTCGGGAGTTCAACAGGGTTATCAATTGGTGTAAGAAGAATTGTCACCATAAAATCGCGGCTTTTCTCCTGACCTTTTGTTGTTTCCTTATCTTTCCCTTTCAGATATCCCTTTTTCGAAGCAACAATAATATAATCAACATCTGCTTTAAGGGCAAATTTAAAATCACCTCCAGTTCCTGTTTCTGCCTGAAGACCATTTCCGTCGCTGGCAATCAGTTCTATTCGCGAACTGGTTATAGGACCACCTGTTTTTTCGTCTTTTACAAGTCCGGTTATATTGAATTTTAACGGAGGAAGTTCAAATGAATACAATTCATCATTGTTTCTTCCTTTTCTTGTTGAACTGAATATTCCGCGTTCATTTTCACCTTCAAATGCAATACCGAAATCATCCGCAAAACTATTAATTGGCGGCTTCAGGTTTTGTATTGTCCAGCTTCCATCTGGTTGAGGCCTTGCTCTGAAGATATCGAGTCCTCCCATTCCAATTTGTCCGTCCGATGCAAAATAAAGAGTACCATCAACCCTTACATATGGAAACAGCTCATCGCCGGGAGTATTAATATCGGGGCCAAGATTAACCGGTTTTGACCATGCTCCTCCGCCTGCTCTGGTTACTTTCCATATATCCTTTTTTCCGGAACCTCCGGAAATATCTGATACAAAGTACAATTCAGTACCATCAGGAGAGATTGACGGATGAGCGGCAACAACAGAGTCGGGTAATATTCCGGTATTTTTTGGTTCACTCCAGGAATCTCCTGTTTTCTTCGCTGACATTATAATGCATCCCTTTTTTTCCCGTTTGCCTGCTTCGCAACGTGTAAAGAAAAGTTCCTTAAAATCAGAAGAAAAAGAGGGGGTTCCTTCTTCATATTCACTGTTTATTCCATCAACAGGTACGGGGGTGCTCCATTTTGATTTCTTATCAATGCGACTCTCAAAGATATCGGTAAATGATTGTCCGGTGGCGCCATGAGTTTTATTTCCTGCAGCATCGTCGCGTGACGATGTAAAATAAATAAGGCTGAAATCATCTCTTCCGTAGGCTGGACTAAAATCCGCCTCTCTTGAGACAATTTCTTTGAGTTCATCAACTTTATAAGCTTCAGGGTTTCGCATCCATTCAACTGCCAGTTCGCAGGAACGGATCTCCTGATCGGCCCTGGAATCAGATGGAGCAATTTGCTTATATTTTTTAAACTCATCAATTGCCTGGGGATATTTCCCATTTTTTTTAAGAGATTCTGCAAGCCAGAATTGAGCCTCAGGCTTTGAATATGAGGATTTTACTGCAAGCTTGTACCAGGTTTCAGAGTTTTTAGGATCATTTACAAGACGGTAACATTCTCCAATCATGAAAATAAGTTCAGTTCTGTAATTCTTGTTAGCTTTCTTTGTCTTGGAATAGGCATCCTTGAACAAATCAATTGCATCGTAGTATTCACCGGCATTGAATGCAGCATAAACACCAATAATCTTCTCATAATCCTGCCTTCAATTTGCCCATAAAAGTAATCAATTAAAGCAATTTTGAATATAGTAAACGTAATGAAGAGCCAGTTATTATTTGCTTTGAGCTAACAATGATGATCTCTGTCATTTTTTGCCTCTCCCCAACCCCTCTCCCGAAGTGAGAGGGGCTCTAATATCTAGCTTATTGCACCCCTTCTCCCCCGGGAGAAGGGTCCCGATAGCTATCGGGAGGGGGATGAGGTAAAAAATAAAAGGATCCTGAAAACAGGACCCCTTTAAACTAACTAACTAAAAAACTAACCAACCCTATCTTGTGAATAA
>JFJP01005337.1_pt1 | contig 34263 bp, 36 predicted proteins | sample 431651 | NCBI WGS metagenome assembly JFJP01 (sample SAMN02602958, study PRJNA72255) | Microbial mat metagenome, whole genome shotgun sequencing project. | biome: fresh water; feature: sink hole; material: water; isolation source: purple microbial (photo- and chemosynthetic) mats found in... | reverse complement strand
TCCTGGAGGGCAAGGGTGCCCAGGCTGCGGTCGAATACGGTGCGGCACATGGTGCCTTGGCCATGACCACACCCGGTGACACGTCCATGGTACGGGTGGAAGAGGTTGAGGCCGCCATGAAGGGCAAGGGCGCACGCGTCATCCGCTAATGACTCACGGGCATTGGGCGGCAGATCACTCGAGGACGGGATGCGGCTCATTGTCGGTATTAAAATAATAGCTGCTAACGCTTATTACATAAGCGCTAGCAGCCTTTTTTGTATTGATTAAAGCCCCGGTCACAGAAAGTCAAGCCGGCACGGCGAAAACTGATCAAGCAGCATGCTCGCTGGCTCCTGCGCAACGACACCATGCCACACCCGTCGCGGCGCCACAACCCGCCACTTCGACCTCAAAGGCACCAGCAACCACAAATGCGATCTGGTCATGGGCATCGTGTGCATGCGCAAGCCCAACGGAGCCCTTGTCGAACTGCACCAGCACGGCCATCAAATCCGGCGTGTGTCCGACAATTTTCCGCCGAACGCCGTCGCCCAATTCAGTCCATGGCGTGTTGCTGTTGTCAAAGTAGTGTTGCATAACGTGAGTCATCTGATTGAGGGCTATAAAAGTACCAGCACGGTGCTGGCGAGCGCAGTGCGGCAATCCATGTCGGAGCCCCAAAAAAAAGATCGACACGCTACGCTAGCGACGACGAGTCACAGTCTATGGTAATTCCCAACTCCCTAGTCCCTGAAGCAGGCAGGCAGTGCAGATAAATGCCAGGGATGTGGCCACAAGACATTGACAATAATGTATCATCCATCAGCCGATTTGAAACGCTGGTTCAATAAATAAAAACCGTATTTCAAAAACTTTGTTCAAGGCCGACAGCGGTCTAACCCGAGAGAAAACATGGAAATTCGCCAACCCATCCACAGCGATCACGTCCGCACGCTTGACACCGAGGGCCTGCGCCGCCATTTTTTGGTGGATGGCCTGTTCAAGCCTGATCAGGCCACTCTGACCTATAGCCAGATTGATCGCATCATTGTGGGGGGCATCATGCCGGTGAGTCAGGCGGTCAGCTTTTCGCCCGATTTGGGACGCCACACCGGCACTGACTACTTTTTGCAACGCCGCGAACTTGGTCTGATCAACATTGGGGGTGCGGCCCGTGTCGTGGTCGATGATCAGAACTTTGAGCTTGCTGCAAGAGAAGCCCTTTACATCGGACAGGCAAGCCAGCGGCTGGAGTTCAGCAGCCTGGATGCCTCGCGCCCGGCCAAGCTGTATTTCAACTGTGCCCCTGCTCACACCCGCTACCCCAGCCGCAAGGTTACCCTGGCGCAGGCCTCACCGGAAACCCTGGGTGCACCTGACACCAGCAACCGGCGCACCATTTTCAAGTTTTTGGTGCCCGACGTGCTGCCCACCTGCCAGCTTGCCATGGGCATGACCCAACTGGAGCCTGGCAGCGTGTGGAACACCATGCCCTGCCATACGCACGACCGGCGCATGGAGGTGTATTTCTACTTTGACATGAAGGCCGACGCGGCCGTCTTTCACATGATGGGCGAACCGACCCAGACGCGCCACATCGTGGTGCGCAACGAACAAGCGGTGATCAGCCCGAGCTGGTCGATCCATTCAGGGGTTGGCACTCAGGCCTACACCTTCATCTGGGGCATGGTGGGCGAAAACCAGGTGTTCAAGGACATGGACCATGTGCCGATGGGCACGCTTCGATAAGCACAGCAAAATCTACCGATTGAGGACATTCATGAGTCTTAACAACTTCAAACTTGACGGCCGGGTGGCCATCGTCACCGGTTGCAATACCGGACTTGGACAAGGCATGGCGCTGGCATTGGCCCAGGCTGGTGCAGACATCGTCGGTGTCAACCTCAGCACGCCAGACGACACCAAAATGCAAGTCGAAGCACTGGGGCATCGTTTTCTGGACCTGCGCGCCAATTTGTCAGACATTGGCAGCATTGACGGGTTGATCCGCCAGGCACTGACTCTCACAGGCAGCATCCATATCCTGGTCAACAACGCCGGCATCATCCGCCGGGAGGATGCCATCAATTTCACGGAAAAGGACTGGGACGATGTGGTCGACCTGAACCTCAAGTCGGTGTTTTTCTTCGCCCAGGCGGCAGCACGTCAGTTCATGGTGCAGGGCACGGGCGGCAAGATCATCAACGTGGCATCGATGCTGTCGTTTCAGGGCGGGGTGCGTGTGCCCTCCTACACCGCATCGAAAAGCGGCGTGATGGGCATCACCCGGGCGCTGGCCAACGAGTGGGCCAAACACAACATCCACGTGAATGCCATTGCACCCGGCTACATGGCCACTGACAACACCACCGCCCTGCGCGCAGACGAGGTGCGAAACACCGCCATTCTGGAGCGCATCCCGGCCGGGCGCTGGGGCATACCTGCCGACCTGGCCGGTCCGGTGGTATTCCTCGCCAGTGAGGCCTCCAACTACGTCAATGGCACCACCGTGACAGTGGACGGGGGGTGGCTGGCACGGTAAATGCAGAAACTGTCACAGCAATATAATTTGAAACACTTTTCCAGGGAAATCAAAACAAATGACTGAAGAACTCTACGATGCCAGGCAGCCCGAGTCGGTTGCGGCTGTGCTGAAGGTATTTGCGCTGTTGCAGGCTTTGTCGGAAAACAATGAAACCGGCATTTCAGACCTGTCGGTCCGCCTGGCCATGCCCAAGGCCACGGTCTATCGCTTTTTGCAAACCATGATGACGCTGGGCTACGTACGCCAGGAAAAAGACAGCGAACGTTATGGACTGACCATGAAGGTGTTCGAACTTGGTACCAAGGCCTTGCAGTACCCGGACCTGGTCGATCTGGCCAAAAACCACATGCAGCTACTGGCCGATACCACGGGTGAGACGGTGCATCTGGGTGCCTTGATTGACAGCGAGATCATCTACATTCACAAGGTTGATTCGCGTCACATGCTGGGCATGTACTCACGTGTGGGTCGCCGCGCCCCCTTGCACTGCACAGCCATTGGCAAGGTGCTGATGGCATGGGAAGACCCCGAGCGTCGCGACCGGGTGCTCAAGGGCGCAGAGTTCAAGCGCTTTCGGGAAAAGACCATTGTCGATCCGGTTGCGTTTGTGGCCGAGCTTGGGCGTATCAAGGCCCAAGGCTACGGGGAAGACCGTGAAGAGTTCGACGACCATATCCGTTGCCTTGGAGTGCCCATTTTTGATCGAATCAACCGACCGATTGCCGCTTTGAGCATTTCATTTCCCACGTTTCGGTATGACGAATCCAAAGAGGCCGAAACCGTTGCCATGCTGCAAGCCGCTGCCAAGGACATCTCGGCACAACTCGGCTGCACCCACTTTCCGTTGGACAAATAGCCAGCACCAACGGGAACCGCCGGTCACCACCAGACAACCTACCCGGCTGGCTTTGGCACCATCTTGTACAGCCAAATTGGCCTGCCATCAGGCGCTTGCAAACGGGCCTGCGCTGGCAGTTCGGTGGCCTCAAATTCAAGACTGACGAGCCAGGCACCCGGCTTGAGTTCAGCACACGCTTTGCCAACAGCACGCGACATGCTTTCAGGGCGCTGAAACAGATAGACCAGGTCATAGCCTGACCAGTCGGCCTGCCAGATGTCACCCTGGCGCACCCGGGCCCAGGGGCAGCGCAAGGCACACAGCGCGCGCAGCGGCCAGCTCCACTCCAGGCCGTGCAGGCGGGCTTGCGGATAAGCGCCGCGCAAGGCCTTGAGGCCATCACCGAGGCCACAACCCGCATCCAAAATGAGAGCATTTAGCGCAAGCGGCGCATGGGCTGCAAGCTCATTTAATGCATTTTTTGGAGTAGGAAACAGCGGCGCGTCGCGCCAGGCGTTCAGGGGATAGATCAACAGCAGCATCAGCAAGGGCAGCAACCAGGACCAGGCCGGCAGACTGACCACACCCGAGACCGCCAGCGACAGCGGAAAGCCCAGCGCAATCATCAGCCTGCGCCACCAGTTGCGCCCGAGCATGCTCGCCACAACCCCAAAGGCGCAGGCGGCACCCAACGCCACCAGGGCATCAGGTCCGGCGCGTGCCAGCAGGACAAATACACCCCAGGCACCGGCCCACACCAGCACGGCGGGCAATGGCCACGGCAGACGGTCAAGGGTGGAATTGCTCACGCTGTCAAGCTGCCTGAGATCAGGATCTGTTGACCATCCGATCCGGCGTTGTCGGTTTGGCCCGCTGAATTGGGGTAACCGCCCCAATCGGATTCAGGCTGGAAAAGCATTTGACATGAGCGGACCGAATCGGGATCGAATCCCCATCCTTTTGCACCGTGTCCGACGCCGCTGCCCAGATCAACCGATTGGGCTAACTCAAGCCCAGTTGCCAGACCCAACACGGTGCGACCACAGCCCATAATCATGTTCGGCAAGTTTCAGATCAGCGACCGGCGGTACCACGCAGCCGGTCAATCAGGCCGTTGAGTTCGTCAAGTGAACCAAAGCCGATGCTGAGCTCACCCACCTCTTCCATACGACCGGCGCGTTTGACGCGCTTTTTCACGCGCACTTCGACCGCGGCGGTCAGCAGGTCGGACAGTTCTTCTTCCACCCGTTTGAGGTCGCGTGACTTCTCTTTTTTGGGTTTGCTGGCCACCAGCGAAAACTCGGCGCTGAGTTTTTTCACCAGGCTCTCGGTCTCACGCACCGACATTTTCTTGGCGGCTATCTGGTTGGCAGCGGTGATCTGGGTCGCCTTGTCCAATGCCAGCAAGGCGCGTGCATGACCCATTTCAACATCACCGGCCATCAGCATGGTTTGCACCGGCTCGGCCAAGTTCAGCAGGCGCAGCAGGTTGCTGGTGGCACTGCGCGAACGGCCAACCGCCTGCGCCGCAGTGTCATGTGTCAGGCCAAAGTCCTTGATCAGGCGTTGCAGGCCCTGCGCTTCTTCCAGCGGGTTGAGGTCTTCGCGCTGGATGTTTTCGATCAGCGCCATCGCCGCAGCCGATTCGTTGGGCACGTCGCGCACCAGCACCGGCACACTGTCCAGCCCGGCCAGTTTGGCCGCCCGAAAGCGCCGCTCGCCGGCAATGATCTCGTACAGCGCCCGCACGGCACCACCGGTGTCGGGTGCCATCTGGCTGCGTTTGAGTTCGGCATCGGCATCACTGAGGCGTCGCACCAGGATCGGCTGCATGATGCCCTGTACTTTGATCGATTCAGCCAGCTCATAGAGTGCGCCTTCGTCCATGCGGGTGCGCGGCTGGTATTGGCCCGGCACCAGGTCGGTCAGCAACAAGGTCGAGGGTTGGCCGCTGTTGGCCAGGTTGATGTCGCCACCCTCCAACACCAGTGATTCGGCAGCCGTTGGCCCGAGCAGTGCTTCAAGTCCACGCCCCAGCCCTTTTGGTTTTTTGGTCACCATGTTTTTCTTTCGTTAACTGTCAATCATCGCCTGTAGCAAGCCCTGCCCCTGAGGCCAATACCCCAAACCCGAATCAGCATTGATGTGACCCAGTGCCCCCGCATCAAACAACTCAGCGCCCCAGGCCTTGGCAAACCGGCAAGCCCGCTCGAAGCTGCAATAGGGGTCGTTGCTGCTGGCCACCAGCACACCAGGAAACGGCAAGGGTTGCAGCACCGGGGGGCACCAGCTCGGCAACAGCGGGCGCAATTCGTCGCGCTCGGCATCACCCGGCGCGACCAGCAGCGCGCCCTTGACCCGGCCAGAATTGCGCGAATGCGCCGCCCACGCCGCCACCAGATGGCAGCCCAGGCTGTGTGCCACCAGCAGCAGCGGTGCCTCACTGGCCAGCACCACATCTTCCAGGCGGGCAATCCAGTCGCCGCGCAGCGGGCGCATCCAGTCGTGCTGCTCAACCCACTGGTAGCCCAAGCGCTCGCGCCACAGGCTTTGCCAGTGCGCCGGGCCAGAACTTTGCCAGCCCGGCAGGATCAGGATTTGCTCAGGTTTCATTACTTTTGACCTAGATTCAGTTGACCGCTTGTTTTCTTCAATCAGTGCAGCGGGCCATTGACCATTTCAGCGTCGATCCCGATCACCTCAGGGGTGACAGCGCGACGCACCCGCTTGAGCGATCCAGGCTCAATTCAATAGCTGCTGGCGCTTGATCCATCTGGGCTACAGGCCAATTTGGCTACATTTTTTCAATCCGCTCAACCATTTCCTGGGCAAACGCCACAAAAGCCTGGGCACCTTTGCTGCCAGAGTCAAACACCACACCGGGCACCCCGTAGCTGGGTGCCTCAGCCAGGCGAACATTGCGCGGAATCACGGTGTTGAAAACCTTGTCGCCAAAACGGGTCTTGAGTTGTTCGCTGACCTGCTGCTGCAAGGTGATGCGCGGATCAAACATGACGCGCAACAAACCGATGATCGCCAGGTCCTTGTTCAGGTTGGCATGCACCTGCTTGATGGTGTTGACCAGATCAGCCAGGCCTTCGAGTGCAAAGTATTCACACTGCATTGGCACAATGACTCCATGCGCACAGCACAAGCCGTTGAGTGTCAGCAGCGACAGGCTCGGCGGGCAGTCAATCAAAATGAAGTCATAGTCGGCAGCCACTGCAGCCAAGGCGGTTTTCAGGCGCTTTTCGCGCCGCTCCAGACTGACCATTTCAACCTCAGCCCCGGCGAGTTCGCGGTTGGCACCCAGGATGTCATAGGCACAACCAGCGTCTACCAGCTTGGCACTTTGCACGCAGGCCTCTTTGACTGAGGCCGACTCCAGCAACACGTCGTAGACGCTGAACTCAAGCTTGCGCTTGTCAATGCCCGAGCCCATGGTGGCGTTGCCCTGCGGATCCAGATCGACCATCAGCACGCGCTGGCCCACCTTGGCCAGGCCGGCAGCCAGGTTGACGGTGGTGGTGGTTTTGCCAACGCCACCTTTTTGGTTGGCTATGCAGAAAATTTTGACCATAGGATACCGAGCAGGGAAAAAGGGAGAGCAGCCAAAATCAATGTTTCACGTGAAACAAACACAAAAATCAGCGTGACAGTGCCAGCTTGACACCAAAGCCGACCAGGAACAAGCCGGCGACTTTTTCAAGCACACGGGTAATCATCGGATTGGCCCGCACGCGCTCCGCCAAAAAGTGGGTCAACAACACCGCAATCAGACCGTACAGAAAGGTCAGCACCGCAATGGTTGTGGCCATAAAGCCATAAGTGATCAAGCCCTGCTGGCGAGCCGGGTCAACAAACAGAGGGAAAAAAGCCATGTAAAACAAGATCGCCTTGGGGTTGAGCAAGGTAATCATCAGTGCCTGCTTCAAGAAATGGTGCGGCTTGATGTTGAGCACGGGCGCGGCACCGGGTTTGGCCAGCAACATCTGCGCCCCCAACCAGGCTAAATAGGCCGCGCCAATCCACTGCACCGCATGAAAGGCATCCGGATAAGCGGTGAGCAAAGCTGCCACACCGGCCACTGCTGACCACATCAAGACCTGGTCACCCAGGATCACCCCGAAAGTGGCGGCGATGCCACCCCGTATGCCGCCCTTGCTGGTGGACGTGATCAGGGCCAAATTGCCCGGGCCGGGTATGGCCAGGAAAATGATGACCGTGACAATAAATGTGCCGTAGTCGGTAATGCCGAGCATGGAGATCTTTCTGAAAAGGGGCCCAAAACCAATGTCGGGTGAGGCGCAGAGTTTACGTTACGGCTTGGGCCACTTACGCATCCACACGATACAACGCTCTGCCGCCAGCCCCGGCACCTTCAGTGGTTCCACGTGAAACACCTCGACATCCCGTGGCAATGCTGCGATTTCAGCCGCGGGATGTTTGCCCTTCATGGCCATCCAGACACCATCTTCAGCCAGCGCCGCAAGCGACCAGGTGGTGAAATCAGGCAACGAAGCAAAGGCCCGCGCGCTGACCACCTGGTACTTGTCGGTCAGACGCTCCACCCGCGCGTGGATGCCACGCAGCTTAGGCAGTTTCAGGGCCAGCGCCACCTGCTGAATGAACGCTGCTTTTTTGCCAACGGTATCGACACAGTGCACCTCGATCCAGGGACAGCAGATCGCGATCACCACACCCGGCAAACCGGCACCTGAACCCACATCAAGCAAACGGTTGGCCGGCGCATGGCCGAATGCTGCAGCCAGACCCTGCCCGACCCCGGAACCAACAAGCTGCTGCTGCAAGGGTTTGACCACCGCCAGACTATCGAGCAGGTGGTGCGACAAGATCTCTGTCGGGTCACGCACGGCAGTCAGGTTATAGACCTGGGTCCACTTCCGGATCAAGGCCAGGTAGTCCAGCAACTGGGCGACTTGCCCGGCACTCAAGCTCAGACCAAGTTCAACCAGGCCCTGTTGCAAACCATGTTCCAGCCCAGACATCAGCAGATGCCCGTCACGAGGTTACTGCCCGAAGGTGGCTCGGTCGTCACGTCAGCCAATAAACCAGGCCGGCCATCAACCACAAATCCCTTGAACTTGGTCTTTTTCAGGTGAATCATCAGCAAGGAAATCGTGGCTGGCGTGATGCCAGAAATGCGCGACGCATGGCCCAGGGTTTCAGGCTTGTGACGGTTGAGCTTTTGGCGTGCCTCGATGCTCAATGCCGCGACCTGCATGTAGTCCAGGTCTTGCGGTAGCTTCAGATTCTCAAAATGTGCTGCCCTACCCACATCGACCTTTTGTCGGTCAATATAGCCGGCATACTTGGCCGAAATTTCCACCTGCTCAATCACCGAAAGCGCCAGCGCACTATCGACCGACAAGCCCAGTGTTTCACGTGAAACAAACACTGGCAGTTCGGCTGTGGCAAACCTGCCGCCGGCCAGCGACATCAATGCCGCATAGGTGACATCCGGGCGCCGCAGCAAATCAGCCAGGCTGTATTCATGCTCGATAGCCTTGCCCAGCACCCTCTCCGACTCGGCTGCTGCAAGATTTTTCGGGCTGATCCAGATCGAACGCAGGCGCTCTGTTTCACGTGAAACAGCATCACGCTTGCGACAAAAGGCATCCCAGCGCACATCGTCCACCAAGCCCAGCTTGCGGCCCGTTTCTGTCAAACGGGCGTCGGCATTGTCTTCACGCAATTGCAGCCGGAACTCGGCACGACTGGTAAACATGCGATAGGGTTCGGTGACACCCTTGGTGATCAGGTCGTCCACCATCACCCCAAGGTAAGCCTCGTCGCGCGCGGGCAGCCAGACATCGGCACTGAAGTCAATACGGCCGGCGGCACTCAGCCCGCCATCGCCACCACCCATGGCACGCACCTGCAACGCGGCGTTGATACCGGCAAACAAACCCTGCGCCGCTGCCTCTTCATAACCGGTGGTGCCGTTGATCTGCCCGGCAAAATACAGGCCAGAAATGGCCCGGGTTTCAAAGGTGCTGCGGAGTTGCTGCGGGTCAAAGTAGTCATATTCAATCGCATAACCTGGCCGCAGCAAGTGGGCGTTTTCCAGCCCGGCCATGCTGCGCACCAGCGCATACTGAATATCAAACGGCAGGCTGGTACTGATGCCATTGGGGTAATACTCGTGCGTCGTCAGACCTTCAGGCTCCAGGAAGATCTGGTGGCTGTCCTTGTCAGCAAAACGGTTGATCTTGTCTTCAACACTGGGGCAATACCGCGGCCCGATGCCTTCAATCTTGCCGGTGAACATCGGGCTGCGGTCAAAGCCGCTGCGGATGATGTCATGCGTGCGTTCGTTGGTGTGGGTGATCCAGCACGACATCTGCTTCGGGTGCTGTTCGGGGCGACCCAAAAAGCTGAACACCGGCACACCCGGGCCACAAGACGCACCGCCGGGTGTAACAGTTGCGCCTTGGTTTGCCATGCCGTCACCGGCCTGCTCCTGGCATTTGCTGAAGTCAATCGAGCGCCCATCAATGCGCGGGGGGGTGCCGGTCTTCAGGCGTGCCTGTGGCAACTTCAGTTCTTTCAGCCGCGTGCTCAAACTTGCCGCTGGCGGATCACCAGCCCGCCCGGCAGGGTAATTGTTCAGCCCAACATGCACTTTGCCGTCCAAAAAAGTGCCTGCTGTGAGCACCACTGTGCTGGCTCCAAACCGGATACCGACCTGCGTCACCGCACCCACCACCTGATCGCCTTTGACCATCAAGTCATCTACCGCCTGTTGAAACAGCCACAGATTGGGCTGGTTTTCCAGCCGCCGCCGAATTGCTGCCTTGTACAAAATACGGTCAGCCTGAGCTCGTGTGGCGCGCACTGCCGGGCCCTTGCTGGCGTTGAGAATGCGAAATTGCACGCCACCTTCATCGGTGGCAGCGGCCATGGCACCGCCCAGCGCATCAACTTCCTTCACCAGATGCCCTTTGCCAATACCCCCGATGGATGGGTTGCAACTCATCTGACCCAATGTCTCGATGTTGTGTGTCAGCAACAGGGTCTTGCAACCCATCCGCGCGGCCGCGAGCGCAGCCTCGGTTCCGGCATGGCCGCCGCCGACAACGATCACGTCAAAATGTTGGGGATAAAGCATGGTGGTCGCTCGAAATGGGACGATACAGAAAGTGGCGCTCGCCCTGCGCCGGCACGACGAGTGGCAATTTTACCGAAGCCCCCTAAAACATCACCCACCACTGGCCATCAAGCCAGCAAAAGGCTCACTTCACGGGCACAATGCGTGCTTGCAGTTTCACTACACCCTTACAACAGGAGAACACATGTCAACCGGAAAAATTCTCGTCGCACAAGGTGGTGGCCCCACCGCCGTTATCAACCAGTCGCTGGTGGGCGTGGCGCTCGAAGCGCGTCGCTTCGGCCAGATAGGCCATATCTACGGTGCACTGCATGGTGTGCGCGGCATCATCAATGAAGACTTTGTCGATCTCACCCAGGAGACCAGCCATAACCTGGAACAAGTCGCCAACACGCCCTCATCGGCTCTGGGATCAACCCGCGACAAGCCGGATGCCGCTTATTGCCACGAAATTTTCAAGGTATTGCAAGCGCACAAGATTGGCCACTTCTTCTACATCGGTGGCAACGACTCCAGCGACACCGTGCGCATCGTCAGCGAAGAGGCTCAGGCAGCCAACTACCCGCTGCGCTCGATCCATATCCCGAAAACCATCGACAACGATCTGGTCGGCAATGACCACACACCCGGTTTCCCTTCGGCAGCTCGTTTTGTGGCGCAGGCTTTTGCCGGTGCCAACCTCGACAACGCTGCACTGCCCGGTGTCTATGTGTGTGTCGTGATGGGTCGCCATGCCGGCTTTCTGACCGCAGCCTCCGCCCTGGGCAAGAAATTTCCGGCGGATGGCCCGCACCTGATCTACATGCCCGAGCGTGTTTTTGTGATTGAAAAATTCCTCGCCGATGTCAAGGCCACCTATGAGCGTTATGGCCGCTGCGTGATTGCCGTGTCAGAGGGCATTCACGATGCCGCTGGTGCACCGATCACTGCGATTCTGGCCAAAGAGATGGAACACGATGCCCATGGCAACGTGCAACTCTCTGGCACCGGAGCGCTGGCCGATTTGTTATGCGAAGAGATCAAATCCAAACTCAAGATCAAGCGTGTGCGGGGTGACACCTTGGGCTATATGCAGCGCGCGTTCATCGGCTGCGTGTCGGATGTCGATCAGCGCGAAGCCCGTGAGGTCGGGGAAAAAGCGGTGCAGTTTGCCATGTGGGGCTCCAAAGATGGCTCGGTCGCCATCAAGCGCACCGGTTTTTACTCGGTCGATTACGAACTGCTGCCGGTCTCGGCCGTGGCTGGTAAAACCCGCACCATGGAAGACGAGTTCATCACCGACAGCGGAACCGACGTGACGGATGCCTTTCGCATGTACCTGCGCCCCCTGCTGGGCTCGGGCATGCCCGATGCGTTCCGGCTGCGCCACAACCCGGTGGCCAAGGTGCTGCACAAGTAAGGCTGACCCAGCGGCATCGCTTGCGGTCTGCAGCGTCCATAAGCTGCAGACCGTATGCCGCGCATTGATTGAGGGCTTCGGCTGGATCTTCCCAAACCCCTGCATCTGGCGGTGGACATTGCCGATAGCTATTATTTAAATAGCTATCGGCGCTTATCTGTTAAGGGCTACAAGGTGATTTGGCTGCTAAACCCTGATTCAGCCGATGCTTTGGTCAAGCCGTTTAAACTTGGGGGTCAGTTTGTCCGGTCTGGCCCGCAATGGGCTCCTGTTGCGCAACTGACACCACCACTGCACAAATAAACCAAATGAAACTCTACTACTCACCTGGTGCCTGCTCACTGGCACCCCACATTGCCCTGAGAGAATCCGGCCTGGCATTTAAGGCGATTGCGGCACCCACCAAAACCCACCGACTGGCAGACGGCACTGACTACTACACCATCAACCCGCTGGGCTATGTGCCCTTGCTGGTGCTAGACGATGGCCAGCAGTTGCATGAATGCGCGGTTATCCTACAGTATGTGGCAGACTTGGTGCCAGATCGGCAGTTGGCACCCGCCAATGGCAGCTTTGCACGCTACAAATTGCAAGAGTGGCTCAACTTCATTGCCACTGAATTGCACAAAGGTTTCTCACCGTTGTTCGCCCCGGGCATGCCCGATGAGGCACGGGCAATGGCCAAGACCCGTGTCAATGGTCGCCTGCAATGGGTGGACGGTGAGCTGGCCGGCAAGAACTTCCTGATGGGTGAGTATTTCACCGTTGCAGATGCCTATCTCTTTGTGGTTGCCAGCTGGAGCAACTATGTGAACCTCGATATTTCAGGTCTGACGAACCTGAGCGCCTTTGTTGCCCGCATCGGTGTCCGACCGGCGGTGCAAGAAACATTGCGCGCTGAAGGTCTGACTAAATAAAGTGGCATTGAAATTGCACGGGGTCCGTACATGATTTTCGAAAAAACCGGCATCGTCCCAAGTGACACCCATCTGGTCGCCAGAACGGCCGCACATTGCCCACCCGTCCTGGTTCCCGATTACCTGGAAAAAACCTATTGGTGGGCCTACACGCACCCCAACGCGGTGCGTGTCTTTGAGCGCCAGTGGCTGGTCAACCTGATTTTGTGGGGCAATTTCTCGCGCCTGCGCGATCTGGCCCTGCAGGAAATGGGCCACATCATCGAGGGCCAGGTACTGCAGGTTGCCTGTGTCTATGGCAACCTGACCGAACACCTGGTGCGCCGCCTGGGGCCCAAAGCCCATCTGAACGTCATCGACGTGGCACCAGTGCAAATCAAAAACCTGCACCAGAAGTTGACCGACAAACGCCAGGTCAGCATCTTGCAGCAGGATGCCTCCAACCTGTCTTTTGACAATGCCAGTCATGATGCCGTGCTGGTGTTTTTCCTGCTGCATGAAATGCCGGTTGAGGTACGCCGAAAAACCATCGCCGAGGCACTGCGGGTGACCAAGCCAGGCGGTAAGGTGATTTTTGTGGACTACCACAAGCCGGTGGCCCGCAGCCCGTTTCGCTACATCATGGTGCCCATCCTGAGCACGCTCGAACCCTATGCCATGGATTTATGGAACAACCAGATTGTTGACTGGCTTCCTGATGACGGGCAGTTTGGCCAAATTGAAAAACAAACCTACTTTGGCGGCTTGTACCAAAAAGTGGTGATCACGCGATAAGCCTTTAACCCAGATTCTTCGGTTGGACGTGCCCGATTGGGCCGGTGTGCCTGGGTAGGTGCGACAACGCTGCGGACTCCTGCCCGTATGTCGTCCTGGCGGACGAGGCAAGAGCAACGACCCTTGACGTGTTGCCATTGGCTCAATCGGGTGCGCAGCGCTTTGACCCAATGGGTGAACCCCAGCGAAGCTAAAAAAGTCAATACTCGTGAAAACTTACAAATCAAAACAAGCGGTCAACCGAGGAAACTTGGTTTAAGCCTTGCTTAAGGCATGGGTCTGGGCGCACCGTAAGATAATCACGCCTTTGTCCCTGCAAGTATCTCTGTCTCTTGAACACCTCACTGTCCCTGACTTTTTGCAATCTTGGCTGTGTCAAGGGCGGCAGACCCTTGTTTTCCAATGTCACTTGCACACTACAAGCAGGCCAATGGTTGTATGTAACAGGTGCCAATGGCGTTGGCAAGACCAGTTTGTTGCGCATGGTTTGCGGCTTGGCATCGATTGAATCAGGCGACATTCTGTGGAACAAGCTGCCGATTCATCAGCAGCGCGAGGCGTACCGGCAAGACCTGTGTTACCTGGGCCATCTGAACGCCCTGCAAGAGTCCATGACCGTCAGGGAAAACCTGATTTTCAACGCTGCACTGGGCGGCATGGCCCCTGACACCAGCCAGACCAGGGATGTGCTGGCGCGTTTTGGCCTGCACGGGCGCTCGCAACAATTGGTGCGCCACTTGTCGCAAGGACAAAAGCGGCGTGTGGCCTTGTCCCGACTGGCACTGAGCCCGGCCCGTTTGTGGGTGCTGGATGAACCGTATGTGGCCATGGATGATGCCGGCATCCTGATGCTCTCAGACTTGATAGCCGGTCATCTGAGTCGCGGTGGTTTGGCGGTGCTGACCAGTCACCAGCGCGTGCCTGTCGGCACTATTCCAGCGCAAATGCTGGAGCTCAAGACCCCATGAGCCAAGCCATTCCATCCATTGGCCCAGCTCAGGTCCTGCTGGCCGTGCTGAAACGCGAGATCTCCTTGGGTCTGCGCCAAAAGGGCGAAGTTCTTACGCCACTGGTGTTCTTCATGGTAGTGGCCAGCCTGTTCCCGCTGGGAGTGGGTGCCGAGACCGGGCTGCTGTTGCGCATGGCACCCGGTGTGCTGTGGGTCAGCGCACTGCTGGCCGCCATGCTGAGTTTGCAGCGCCTGTTTGCCACCGACTATGCCGATGGCTCGCTGGAGCAAATGGTGCTGTCGCCAACGCCGCTGGGCCTGTTGGTGTTGGCCAAGGCGCTGGCGCATTTCATCACCTCGGGCTTGCCGCTGGTGCTGATTGCGCCAGTGCTGGGCTTGCAGTTTGGGCTGGATGCGCGCGCTCTGGGCATCTTGATGCTGACGCTGCTGCTGGGCGCCCCTACTTTGAGCCTGATTGGCAGCATTGGTGCGGCGCTGACCTTGGGTGTGCGTGGCGCGGGGGTATTGCTTTCCTTGTTGATCCTGCCGCTCTATATTCCGGTGCTTATTTTTGGTGCTGGTGCGGTGGAGGCCGATGCCGCCGGGCTGGGCTTTGGTGGCCACCTGTCACTGCTGTCGGCCCTGCTGGTACTCTCGCTGTTCTTTTCACCTTTTGCCACCGCTGCTGCCCTGAGGATTTCTTTGGAATGAATAATCGTGTGATTCACTGGTTCAAGTTTGCCTCGCCGCAAAACTTTTACCATTTGGCCGGAAGAATGTGGCCGTGGTTTGCTGGTTTGGCCACCCTTTTGATGCTGGCAGGCTTGTGGATCAGCTTTTTTGTAGCCCCGGTGGATGCCCAGCAGGGCCAGGGCTACCGCATTATCTTTGTGCATGTGCCAGCTTCGCAAATGTCGATGTTCATCTATCTGGTCATGGCAGCCTGGGCCGGGATTGGGCTGGCGTTCAACACCCGGCTGTCAGGCATGGTGGCCTCAGCCCTGGCCCCCACCGGTGCGCTGTTTGCGTTTTTGTCGCTGCTGACCGGTGCGTTGTGGGGCAAGCCAATGTGGGGTGCCTGGTGGGTGTGGGACGCGCGACTGACCTCCACGCTGATTTTGCTGTTTTTGTACCTGGGTTTCATGGCGCTGCAAGCCAGCATTGACGACCCGCGGCGCGCCGACAAGGCCGGTGCTGTGCTGGCGCTGGTGGGTGTAGTGAACGTACCCATCATCTATTTTTCGGTGAAATGGTGGAACACCTTGCACCAGGGGGCATCCGTTTCTCTCAAAGGCAGCTCGATGGCCAGCACCATGCTGACCGGCATGCTGGTGATGGTGGCGGCGTTCTGGATGTACACCATTGCCATGATGCTGCTGCGGGTGCGCAACATCATTCTTGAGCGGGAACGTCATACGGAGTGGGTCAAACATGCAGTGGCATAACGTTTCAGAGTTTTTTGCGATGGGCGGCTACGCCTTTTATGTCTGGGCCAGTTTTGGCATCACCGCACTGGTCTTTGCAGCCGAAATCTGGCAGGTTCGGGCCCGGCACCGTGAACTTTTGCGAAACCTTTTCAACGACCAGGAGTCACAGGCTGACCCCACTCAAAGTTCACCATGAAACCTCGTCACAAACGCGCTGCCTTGATTGGCGGTGGTCTGGCTGCCATTGCCCTTGCCACCTATTTTGTTCTGAACGCCTTTGAGAGCAATCTGGTGTTTTTCTTTTCGCCAAGCCAGATTGCATCGGGTGAAGCACCAAAAAACCGAACCTTCCGGGTCGGGGGCATGGTCAAGACGGGTAGCGTCAAGCGCGACAACCTGACCGTCAACTTCGTCGTGACCGACACCGCGCAGGATGTCAAGGTGGCTTACACCGGCATCCTGCCTGACTTGTTTCGTGAAGGCAAAGGGGTGGTCGCACAAGGCAAGCTCGATGCCACGGGCCATTTCACTGCCACTGAAGTGCTGGCCAAGCATGATGAAAACTACATGCCACCTGAAGCCCAGCACGCCGTTGATCAAGCCCAGAACACCATCAAAACGCTGAAATAAGGACCTTTCCATGATCCCTGAACTTGGTCACTTTGCCTTGATCCTTGCCCTGATGGTGGCTTTGAGCCTGGGCATCATCGCCACAGCCGGCGGACAACAAAACCGTGCTGACTGGATGGCCTTTGCCCGACCCGGCGCACAGGCCATGTGGCTATTGACCGCGTTTTCTTTTGCTTGCCTGACCTACGCCTTTTATACCAATGACTTTTCGGTCCTGTATGTCAGCCAGCATTCCAATTCCAAATTGCCCGACCTGTACCGCATCGCCGGGGTCTGGGGTGGCCATGAAGGCTCATTGCTGCTCTGGCTGATGATGCTCAGCACCTGGATGATGGCTGTGTCGATCTTTTCCCGTCAATTGCCCGATGTCATGGTGTCTCGCGTGCTCGGGGTTTTGGGTCTGGTGGCGGTTGGTTTTCTGCTGTTCATGCTGATCACCTCCAACCCGTTCCTGCGTCTGAGCGACATTCCTGAAGACGGCCGTGATCTCAATCCCCTGCTGCAAGACCCAGGTTTGGTATTTCACCCACCGCTGCTTTACATGGGTTATGTCGGCATGGCTATTCCCTTTGCCTTTGCCATTGCCGCCTTGCTCAATGGCCGACTCGATGCGGCCTGGGCCCGCTGGTCACGCCCCTGGGCCACTGCCGCCTGGATATTTCTGACCGTCGGCATCGCCCTGGGCTCGTGGTGGGCCTATTACGAATTGGGCTGGGGTGGCTGGTGGTTTTGGGACCCGGTCGAAAACGCCTCGTTCCTGCCCTGGCTGGTCAGCACGGCCTTGATTCACTCGCTGGCGGTCACCGAAAAACGCGGCCTGTTCAGAAACTGGACCATCATCCTGGCCATCACCTCGTTTTCATTGAGTTTATTGGGAACCTTTTTGGTGCGCTCGGGTGTTCTGACCTCGGTCCATGCTTTTGCCACCGACCCAAAACGCGGCGTTTTTATTCTGCTGTTCCTGGCCGTGGTGGTGGGGGGTTCACTCATCTTGTTTGCGCTACGGGCCAGCAAAGTGCGGGCCGGTGGCAACTTTGCTCTCGTGTCACGTGAAACCTTCTTGCTGATCAACAATGTCTTGCTGACCACGGCAGCGGCCAGTGTCATGCTGGGCACCTTGTACCCCCTGATTGTAGATGCCTTGAATCTGGGCAAGCTCTCGGTAGGTCCGCCCTACTTCAATGCCGTGTTTGCCCCGATCATGATGCCGGTGCTGCTGTTCATGGTGATCGGCTCCTATGCCCGCTGGAAAAATGACAGTGTGGCCGAACTGGTGAAAAAGCTGCGTCCTATTGCCATTGTTTCCGTGCTGCTGGGTTGCAGCTTGCCACTGCTGGCTGGGCCGTGGTCAGCCATTGTGGCTGTGGGCCTGACTCTGTCAGTCTGGATCATGCTGGCCTCAGTGGTTCAGATTTACCGACATGTCAAGGACATGGGACCAGGGCGAACTACACCACTGTCTTACTGGGGCATGCATGTGGCTCATCTTGGTATTGCGGTGTGTGTCATTGGCATCACCATGGTCAAGGGCTACGAGACTGAAAAAGATGTCCGCATGGCCTTTGGCGACACCGTTTCGGTGGGTGGTTATACCTTCCGTCTGACAGGTATCAGCGAGCGACGTGGCCCCAACTACCTGGCCGATGTTGGCACGGTCGAATTGCTTCAGGGTGACAAACTACTGAAAACACTGCATCCGGAAAAGCGTAGCTATTTTTCCTCCAGCATGCCGATGACTGAAGCGGCCATTGACAGCGGATTGACACGGGACGTGTACGTCTCGCTGGGTGAAAAACTCGAAGATGGCCCAAAGGCTGCCTGGGCCATGCGGGTCTATCACAAACCGTTTGTGACCTGGATCTGGGTCGGCTGCCTGATCATGGCATTTGGTGGCGGCATGGCAGCACTGGACAGGCGTTACCGCAAGAACCTGGCACAAAGCACAAAGCATGGCAGCAGCAACACCCTGGTTGATGCCGCTGGCAAACCGCCAAAGGCTAAACCGCAAACCATTCCAGCATGAAAAAAACCCTGATTCCACTGCTGCTTTTTATCATTCTGGTCATTTTTCTGGCCATCGGGTTGACCCGTGACCCCAGTGAAATTCCCTCTCCGCTGATCGGCAAACCAGCACCAAGCTTTACCGCACCGGTGCTTGATGGCACCGGCCTGCAATTTTCCAACAATGACATGTTAGGCAAGGTCTGGTTGCTCAACACCTGGGCCTCCTGGTGTGTCGCCTGTCGCCAGGAACACCCCCTGCTGGTTGAGTTGTCTAAAAACAAGCTGCTGCCCATCGTCGGACTCGATTACAAGGACAAAGACGCTGATGGTCTCAAATGGCTCAGCCGCTATGGCAACCCCTATGACGTGTCCATTGCTGACCGGGATGGCCGCATCGGCATTGATTTTGGTGTCTATAAGGTGCCCGAGAGCTTCTTGATCGACAAGATGGGGATCATCCGCTACAAACAAATTGGTCCTTTTACAGAAGAATCCATCCGTGACAAATTGCTGCCCTTGGTACGGGAGCTCCAAAAATGAAAAATTGGCTAGCCCTGTTTCTGGCATTTCAATGCGCGATGGGTGCGCATGCCAGTGAAGCCACACCCCTGGCTGATGATCCAGTGGTTGAACAACGCCTGATCGTCATTGCCGAAGAGTTGCGTTGCCTGGTTTGCCAAAACGAATCATTGGCAGGCTCACGTGCCGACCTGGCCATGGATCTGCGGCGTGAGGTTCGCACCTTGATCAAGTCGGGCAAGACTGATGCAGAAATCAAGGAATTCCTGGTTAGTCGGTACGGTGACTTTGTGCTGTATCGCCCACCCGTCAAACCTTCCACCTGGCTGTTATGGTTCGGGCCCTTGATATTGCTGCTGGGTGCTCTGTGGATACTGATCAGCATGGTACGGCGCAACCAGCTTGAACCAGACCTACCGCCACTCGACGACCAGCAGCGCGCCAAAGCCCAAACCCTTCTTCAAGACATTGACTCCCAAAAATGAAGCTCTTTATTGGTATTGCAGTGCTGTTGACGCTGTTGGTGGTGGTTTGGCTGATTTGGCCCTTGCTACGCTCCAAAACAGGACATGGTGTCTCCAGCAATCGCCTCAATGCTGCCATTCATCGTGATCAACTGCTGACTTTGGAGACCGACCTGGCACGAGGTGTCATCAGCCAGCAGGACTTTGAAACCACCCGCGATGAACTGCAATTGCGCCTGCTTGATGACACCCAGAGCTTCGAGACACCCACCACTCAACAGGTCAATCGTGGTTTTTGGTCGGCACGACGCACGGCCACCGCCATTGGCTTGAGTGTGCCGATGCTGACTGCTGGTATGTATATGCAGTTGGGAACACCAGCCTCCATCGACCCGGTCACAACCGCCAATGTCAAAGATCAGCAAATCAGACAGATGATCGACACCCTGGCTGAACGGCTCAAAGCCAATCCCGACAACCCTAAAGCCTGGGTCATGTTGGCTCGCTCCTACAAGGTGATGGGACGATTTGACGAAGCCATTCACGCCTTCGAGAAAGCGGGAGCCCTGGTAAACACCGAACCTGATTTACTGGTGGACTATGCCGATGTCATCGCCGTCCAGGCCCAAGGCAATCTGGAAGGCAAACCACTGGAGTTGGTCAACCAGGCCTTAAGCATCAGTGCACAGCATCCCATGGGCTTGATGATGTCAGGCGTTGCAGCTTATCGACGTTCTGACTTCAAGCTGGCCATCAATCAATGGGAGAAGTTGTTGACTGTTCTACCACCGGGTTCACCGGATGCACAGCAGATTGAGGCAGATATTGCTGACGCACGCGTCAAGGCTGGTATCGCGCCACCAACGCCTAAAGCCTTGCTCCCGGCCCCGGCGCAACGCATTGAGGCAGCCAACGAGACCGGCAAGTTAGCCCCAGTGCCGCAGGGCGCAGCAGGCAGCATGACCCCTGAAATGATCAACCAGATGGTGGACCGCCTGGCAGCACGCCTGAAACAAAACCCTGGCGATGTCCTTGGTTGGGCACGACTGGCCCGGGCCTACAAAGTGCAGGGACGGCTTGATGATGCAGTGGTAGCCTACGCCAAAACCGGCCAGTTGCTCGACAGCGATGCCGACCTGATGACGCAATACGCTGACTTGCTGGCAACCCGTGCCAACGGTAATTTCAAGGGCCAACCACAACAGCTCATCAACAAGGCACTGACCATCAATCCAAAGCATCCCATGGCGCTCATGATGGCAGGCCAAGCCGCTTACAAAGCAGCCGATTACGCCAAAGCGATCAACCACTGGGAAACTGTGTTAACCGTGTTACCACCAGGTTCACCTGATTTCGAAGAGGTCAAGGCTGAGATCATGAAAGCCAAAGCAAGCCTGGGTAAAAAATAGCGAATTCATTAAGGCTTTTTTTTGCCTTTTGACCCACAACCTCGCTAAAAGATGAATCAAATAGAGCTGGATAAAACTGTGGATAAATTATCCTGAATCTGACAGTTATCCACAGTTTTTAAAAAATCTTCAACTTGTTCATTTTTGTTGGCTTCTTGAAAGCACACTGATCAACAGTTAAAAAAATTTCATAACATGTTGATTTTAAAAAATAAAAATAACTTTTCCACAATTTTTTGAAAGCTTAATTACTACTACTGTCTTAAAAATCAGAAAAGAAAATAATACAACGAAGTCCATCAGCCCCTGAAAAGTTCCAAAAGAGATTTTTTGTTTTCATCTGTGTATAAATTGGATTGAGGTGTTCTTGCGCGTGGCTGAGCCGGCCTGATCAAGTAAGATTTGGGGGTCCAACAAGCACACTAGGAGCCTGTCGGACTTATGCCATCGATAGCGAAAATCGGCCCCAGCGGTCGATTCGCAGCCGATGTTCCATAAGTCCCACAAGCACCTAGACTCAAACTTCTTTCACTCGTTGCAGAACAGGTCCGTGGTAAATACATTCGAAATCAAAAGCACTCAGTTACCCTTGGTGTCGCTTTTACTCAAAACAGCCGACTTGCAACAGCTTGGTGCTGATCTGCTGGGACAATACGGACCGACAAGCGAAAATGCTGGTTTTTTTGAAGATGATGCTTTGGTGCTTGATTTTTCCAGACTAAACGACCAGGTTGCCCCGGAAGATATAAAAAACCTGCTCGATCAGCTGTCAGTGTGTCACCTGAAACCACTGGCATTTCGGGGTGGCAAGGGCGACGAAATTCAGGTGTTGAGAACTTTTGGTCTGGTGGAAGCACCGCTGGACTTGCCACGTGGCAAGGCTGCGGCCAAACCGGTCGCCACAGTCGCCCACGAACCTCTCCCTGAAGTCATCAAGGAAGTACGGGTTGAAGTGCCCGGACCTGCTACTTTGGTGATTGACAAACCGGTTCGTTCAGGACAAAAAGTTTATGCCCGTTCGGCCGATCTGGTGGTTCTGGCCATGGTCAACCAGGGGGCTGAAGTGGTGGCAGATGGCAACATCCACGTCTACGCGCCATTGCGTGGCAAAGCCATGGCGGGTGCCAATGGGAACACTCAGGCACGTATTTTTTCCCTTTGTCTTGAACCTGAACTGATCTCGATAGCTGGCGTTTACCGAACCAGCGAAAATCCGTTGCCAACCAACATTCAAGGCAAGCCCGCACAAGTGCGTTTAAGCAATGACGGCCAGGAAAAGCTGCTTTTCGAAGCCTTGAACTCCTGATATTTACTGAAAGAATTTGTAGACATGGCAAAAATCATTGTGGTGACCTCTGGCAAGGGCGGTGTGGGCAAGACCACCACCAGCGCCAGCTTTTCAACCGGACTGGCCTTGCGGGGCCATAAAACAGCCGTCATTGATTTTGATGTCGGTCTGCGTAATCTGGACCTGATCATGGGATGTGAGCGTCGTGTGGTGTACGACCTGATCAACGTCATTCATGGTGAGGCTAATTTGAATCAGGCACTGATCAAGGACAAACAATGTGAAAACCTGTACGTATTGGCTGCCTCGCAAACGCGAGACAAAGATGCCCTGACCCAGGACGGCGTTGAAAAGGTTCTCAATGACCTGGCTGCGATGGACTTTGAATACATTATTTGTGATTCACCTGCCGGAATTGAAACCGGTGCCATGATGGCCATGCATTTTGCCGATGAAGCCTTGGTGGTCACCAATCCCGAGGTGTCTTCGGTGCGTGACTCAGACCGAATTTTGGGCATGTTGTCGAGTAAAACCAAACGCGCCATGCAGGGTTCAGAGCCGATCAAGGAGCATTTGCTGATCACCCGCTACAACCCGGCACGGGTTAATCAGGGACAGATGCTGTCCTTGCAGGATATTCAGGACATTTTGCGCATCAAGCTCATTGGTGTGATACCCGAAAGCGAAGCTGTGCTGCAAGCCTCCAATCAAGGGGTGCCAGCCGTTCATATGGCAGGTAGTGATGTCTCGGAAGCCTACAAGGACGTGATTGACCGTTTTTTGGGCGAAGATAAACCCCTGCGTTTCACCGAACCACCCAAGCAGGGTTTGCTCAAGCGACTCTTCGGGGGAAAGTAAGTCATGTCCTTTTTTTCATTTTTCCTGGGCGAAAAAAAGAAAACTGCTAGTGTTGCCAAAGAACGGCTACAGATTATCCTGGCGCATGAGCGCAGTGGCCGCAACCCCTCGACGCCAGACTATCTGCCTGATTTGCAGCGTGAGTTGATTGCCGTCATCAGTAAATACGTCAAAATCAATCCTGATGACATCAGGGTCAACCTGGAGCGTCAGGATAATCTGGAAGTTCTGGAAGTGAAGATTGAATTGCCTGACAAACGATAACATTGACGTTAAGCGAGGCCTAAAATCCATCGTCTAAAGACAGGCATTTGAGTCTGTTTAAAACGGAGCCATCATGAGCAAGCATCAAGGTATCAACACGCTGAGCCTGATTTTTATGGGCGTGACTTCCCTATTCTTCAGTGCTGCACAGGCGGCTGACAAAACGGGTCAGGCGGTGGTTCAGGAAGTCTGCGCCAATTGTCATGCCACCGGCAAAGATGGAGCTCCAAAGATTGGTGACGTAACGGCCTGGACCCAGCATTCCAAAAACGGACTCATCAAACTCACTGAAAACGCGATTGCCGGCATTGGAAAAATGCCAGCCCACGGGGGGCAATCCAACCTCAGTGATCTGGAAATCAGTCGAGCGGTAGCGTTCATGGTGAGTTTTGGCAACGCCGCTGACCCCAAGAAGCCTTACGCCTCACCCACATCCATCACGGGTGAAAAACTCGTTCAAGAGCGCTGCGTGGCTTGTCACGAAGAAGGTAAAGAGGGTGCGCCAAGAATAGATGACTTCAATGCCTGGAAACCCCGTTTGCAAAAAGGCGTTGATGGATTGGTTCAGTCAGCCATCACCGGCCATAAAGCCATGCCATCACGCGCTGGCATGGCCAACCTGAGTGATACCGACCTGCGTAACGCAGTCACCTATCTGGTGGTTCAAAGTGCCACTTACAAACCAAAATAAAGACGCTCGCCAGATCACATTTAGCTATTAAAAATATAGCTACTCAGGCTTCTTAATAAACCGTTGTGCCCCTACCACGGCCTGGTAAGCCGTGGCAATGGCAATGCCCGCTCCGCTGCGTGAGCGAATCCAGTCATGGTGGGCCAAAATGGAGCCGACAGCGAACAGCCTCTCGTGAAAGATGCTGGTGTCTTTGCGCAGCGGCCTAAAACGGTGATCCACTTCAATGCCGGCGCGATGAATGGGGTGGCCACGCGGATCGGTATAACGTTCCCGGTACCACTCGGCGCGGCTGCTGGGTTGGGTTACCGGCAAGTTCAGCAGGTGCTCGGTGATCCCGTCAGGGTGGGCGTCAAGGCCGCCGCTCAAAAACCGTCCGGTGGCCAGTATCACGGCTTGCGCGTGGATGCGAATGGCACCATAGCTGTCGCTCAGTTCCAGGGTGGCAGCATCGGCGGCCAATGTCAATGCTGTGACTTTTTGCTGTGGAATCAGCGTGGCACCTCGTTGCGGCAGAGCCTGCTCGAATAGCTCGCGCAGCCGCAGGCCCGCGACTGCCGGCGGCATGGTGGGAATCTCGAAAATGGTCAGACCGGTGAGTCGCTCCAATTCAGCGTGAACCTGGTCCGGGTCATGCATGCCCAGAATGGCTGGCAGACCCATCACGGTGGCATGGCCAGCCACGCCCTTGAGCAACTCGGCCAGCCTGGCCCGGGTGGCGGGCACTTGCAGAGCGCGTGCCATCACTTCCGGGTAAACCTCACCGCGTTCCATGTCAGGAAAGCTGATCCGACGGGTGCTCAGCGCTGGCCACTGAGTGCGTAAATTGGCCACCATCTCGGTACCACTGAATCCCTTGAGTCCGTGGATATCCACGATCACACAAGCGGCTTTGTCGGCCAGTGCCTGGGGCCCGGCCGCCATGGTGAGCGGCACGCATAACGTGGGCTTGAGTGTGCCGATGGGGCTTAACGCCATGATATTTTGCTTGCCCGGCGATGTGTAGGTCAGGCCAAATTCCGTCAGGAACGCAGTAAATTCGGCAAATGCCTGCTGAATGTCAGTGGCTGCTATCCGGCTTAACGGATGCTGAGGTGAGCTTGTGCGTAGCGTCTGCAGGGCTTGCCAGGGATCGGTCATTGTGTGGGGAACCCCATCGGGTTGGCCCAGCAGGTCCAGATAACCAGTGGTATAGGCCACTGCACCGGTGTTGCCTACCTGTGCCGTGCTGATGCCACGGTTCAACGCAAAGATGGAAGCGGCAAAACCGGCGATGCCAGAGCCAATCACGGCGAGCTCGGTGGTGAAATGACGGGTTGACTGTTGCGTGTGCTGCATCAAGTGTCCTCCAGTTTGTCCAGACCCAGCAGCCCGCAATGCATCGCTTCGGCCAGTTCGATCTGTGCAGCCTGCTGGCCCCAACTGATACTGCGCTGGCCCTTGAAGCGTTCGTTGAAAAAGTCACGTAAATGTGTCAGACCATTGCCGTCCTGATAGTAGCCTTGATCGTACAAATATGAACCAATGCGGATGCCACAGAACGAACCCTGGCAGGGCCCCTTGCCTGCGCGTGAACGCAGGGCGATCGACTCTAAAGTGGGTTGTGTGTCAATACCCGGCGCACCAGCAGCGATTTGGGCAATGGCAGACTGTGGCAGCATTTCGCATTCGCACAGAATCAGGTCGCAGGCGTCGCGCTGTTGCTGCCCTTTTCTGGGTGCCATGGTGGCCTCGCTCCAACTGCACGCACTGTCGTCGGGCAATGGCTCACTGGCGGTGCGGCACGCCAGGTGGTTGCCCAGCCGCATAGCCACCAGGTCAGCGGTTTTTTCAGCCATTAGCCGGTAGGTGGTAAGTTTGCCACCGGTGATGGTACAAAAGTTGCTCAAGCCTTGGGACTGATGGTCAAGCAGCGCAAAGCCACGGGTTGCGGCACGGTCCGAGGCAGTGCCAGCAGCCTGCAACAGCGGCCGCACCCGGCTGAAGGCACGAATGTAGCGTGTGTTGGCCAGCGCCGGAATCATCGCTGCGCCTTCGCGGATATTGCGGTCAACTTCCTCTACGGTGGGTCCGACGCTCTCCAGATCGTCAATCCGTGACGAAGTGGTGCCCAGTAAAGATACCGTGCCACCGGGCACCAGAATGTCACCATCACCGGGTGGGCGCAAACGGTTCACCACATGCTGCGTCAGCCGGTCGGAGGTGACCAGCAGGGTACCTTTGGCGTACAACAGGTGCACATCCTGGCAGCCAGCCAACTGGGCAATGTTCATCGACCAGGCACCACCGGCATTGACGAACTGGCGGGCCCGGATGCTGATCTGGCGCTGGTTCAGAGGGTCGCGACAAGTGGCTGAGCGGATGTGACCGTCGACCCTCTCAAAACCCAGCACTTCAGTATGCGGCAGGTAGACACTGCCTTGGGCTTGGCGGGCATGTTCCACGTTGAGCAGCGCCAGGTGAAACGGGTCAATAGAGGCATCGGGCACACGAACCACTTTGATCATCCGGTCTGACAGCAGTGGCTCCAGGCGCCGTGCTTCGTTCAGACTCAGTTCTTCACAGTCAATGGCGGCGCGCTGGCACAGGGTGGGAAACTGGTCGGCAAAAGCCAGGTCGTCGCCTTGCACCGCGACATAAAGGCCACCGACCGATTCGATGCACTGTGGCGCCAGCCGTTTGAGCAAGGCACCCTCTTGCCGGCATTCAATCGCCGCCTCGAGGTCGGTCGAGACATACCGCCCGCCTGAGTGCAGCAGCCCGTGGTTGCCGCCCGAGGCACCGGCACACAGGTCGCGTTTGTCAATCAGGATGCTGTGAATGCCGCGCAGCGCCAAATCGCGCATGATGCCTGCGCCAGTGACACCGCCGCCGATGATCAGCACCTCGGTTTCAAGAATGCTGTCGCTGGCGGCGCTGCGGATGGGAATAACGCTCATGGTGGCTCCGGTGTTGGCGCAGGGTTCAGACCAGCAGGTCAGCACCCAGATAGAGTTGCTCGTTTTTGCCCAGAATGCCCAGCGACAGGCAAATCAGCGTCCACAGATGCACGATGCCGTAGTGGCCACCATAAAACTGCCCGATGTCGTGCATCTGGGAATGGCAGTTGTGGCAGGGTGTCAGCACATAGGCGGCTCCTGTGGCCTCAATCTGGTCAAACTTGCGCTTGCCGTAATTGCGCCGGTGCTCCGTCATGCCGGCCTGCAACGCACCGCCACCACCACCGCAACAGTAGTTGGCACTGCGGTTGGGCTGCATGTCGATGAAGTTGTCAGCGCCTACCAGGGTCTTGACGACAAAACGCATGTCGTCGGCAATTGCATCGCCATACGACTTGCGCACAATCATGCAGGGGTCTTGTACCGTGAACTTGATGTTTTTGGTGTTCCAGCGCGCATCGACTGGCAGCAAGCCTTCGCGAATCCACTGCGCATAGTAGGTCACGATGCTCTCCAGCCGGAAGTTGGCCTGCAGGCCAAAACGCTCGATGCCGTGCCACATGGTGTAGTAGCTATGGCCGCATTCGGTGTTCAGCCAGACCTCGCAACCCAGGTCATTGACGGCGTTGACGCGTTTTTCGATCACCTGTTTCCAGGCCTCTTGGTTGCCGCTGAACATGCAAAAATTTTCTGCCGCCCAGCCCTTGCTGGCATAGGTCCAGTCGGCCCCCACAATGTCGAAAATCTTCCACAGTGGCACCATCTCGTCGGGCTCACTCATGGGTTCGCGTGAATTCTGGTTGACAAAAAAATGCGCGCCGTGTTTGTCAATCGGTGCCTGCAAGTGCCTGAATTCGGGTTGCTTGGCGCGCACTTCTTCCAGCACATCAGTCACAACAAACTCAAAATCGGCCGGTGACATGCCCATGGCGCTGGTGGTGTCGGTGGATCGGGTCATCTCGCAAGAGCGAACGATGCCCTTGGGTTTGTGGTCTTGTGGCCAGTTTGATCGCGCCAGAAACACCAGTTTCGAGACATCGATATTCATCGGGCACACATATTCGCAGCGCTTGCACAGCGTGCAGATCCAGATCCAGGGCGTGTTGGAGAGCTCTTCGTTCATGCCCAGCATGGCCATGCGGATGAATTTGCGCGGATCCATGTTTTCTAGGCCCGAGGCCGGACAACCTGAGCTGCACAGTCCACAGCTCAGGCAGGCCTCGAAGTTGGCACCAATGGGTAGCAGTGCCAGCGCCGCTTGCTTGAAGTTGAGGGTCGATATAGCCGTTTGAACCATGAATGCCTCTTGCAAAATGTGTTCGGTGAGCCAACTTTTACGCCTTGCAGTATGGCACTGAAGACCCGGCCTTTGTCGTGGTCAGCCTCAAATTTGATGCCACCAGGCCAGCGGCCCGCACCATTCACGTCGGCGCGGTGTATCGTTCGCCCGGGCCACTGAAAATCAGCCCCTTCAGCCTGCAGCAGCGGTACCGTGATAGCTATTTATTTGATAGCTCGTTGCGCATGACCTGTAAGGGCTGGAAGCACTTTTTATCCCATACCGACCGACACCATGACCTACCAAGCCAACCCCAAACGTTACGACAGCAGCATGACCTGGCGCCGCAGCGGTCAAAGCGGCCTAAAACTTCCCGCCATCACCCTGGGCCTGTGGCACAACTTTGGCGATGCCACACCACTGCAGATGCAACGCGACATGTTATGCACTGCGTTTGATGCCGGCATTACCCATTTTGATCTGGCCAACAACTACGGCCCGCCTTATGGCGGCGCGGAAACCAACTTTGGCGCGCACCTGCGCCGCGACTTCAAACCCTACCGTGACGAGCTCATCATCTCCAGCAAAGCCGGCTACGACATGTGGCCCGGACCTTATGGCCAGGGTGGCGGCTCGCGCAAATATGTGCTGGCCAGCCTTGACCAGAGCTTGCAGCGCATGGGGCTGGACTATGTCGATATCTTTTACTCGCACCGTTTCGACCCCGACACCCCGCTGGAAGAAACCATGGGTGCGCTGGCCAGCGCGGTGCAGCAGGGCAAGGCGCTTTATGTGGGTGTCAGCAGCTACTCGGCCGTCAAAACGCGCGAAGCCGCCGCGATTTTGAAGAGCATGGGCATCCAGGCACTGATTCATCAGCCGTCCTACAACCTGCTCAATCGCTGGATCGAAGAAGACCTGCTGGATGCGCTGGGCGAGCTCGGTATGGGCTGCATTGCCTTCAGTCCGCTGGCGCAGGGCCTGCTGACCGACAAGTACCTCAACGGCACACCGGCAGATGCCCGCATCAATCGGCCGGGCGGGGGTTCATTGAAGCCCGAGCACCTGAGTGACAGCAACCTCAAACACGTGCGAGCCTTGAACGACATGGCGCTGGCACGCGGCCAAAGCCTGGCGCAAATGGCCACTGCCTGGGTGTTGCGCGATGCCCGCGTCACCTCGGCGCTGATTGGGGCCAGCCGCCCGGCCCAAATCACCGAATTGGTGGGCACCCTGCAAAACCTGCATTTTTCAAGCGATGAATTGGCTGCCATTGACCAGTTTGCGGTAGAGGGCGGTGTCAACCTGTGGCAACGCTCCAGCAGCGTCAGAAGCTAAAGACCTGGTACGCCACGGCATGCCTAATGAATGGCTCGACCAACCCTCACCGGACACCATGACGGGCACGTCTGTGGTGCTAGCCGGTCGCACGCCCACCTTGCTGGCCTTGGGGGCCATTGGCCTGTGGAGCTCTCTGGCTACGCTGGGTGTGGCGCTGGGCCATATTCCCCCATTTTTGCTCACCGGCCTGTCGCTGCTGATTGGTAGTCTGATTGCGCTGCCACTGTCAGGATTCAATCTGGCACGCTGGCGGGTGCCCTGGTCAACCCTGGCATTGGGCGTGTATGGGCTGTTCAGCTACCATTTTTTGTTGTTTCTGGCGCTGCGTCACGCACCGCCGGTGCAGGCTAACCTGGTGAACTACCTGTGGCCGCTGCTGATGGTGGTGCTGGCCCCGGTCATTTTGCCGGGCATCCGGCTGCGCGGGGTGCATCTGGTGGCGGCGCTGCTGGGCTTTGCGGGGGCGGCGGTGGTCATTTTGGGGGCTTCGGCCGGGTTGCCCGCTACCGGAACGGCCGGCGTGGTCTTGGCCTGGGGTTACCTGCCGGCGCTGGGGGCGGCGTTCATCTGGGCCAGTTACTCCTTGCTGACACAGCGGGTGGCGGCTTTTCCAACCGCGGCCATTGGCAGCTTTGCGCTGGTGTCAGGCTTGCTGTCGCTGCTGTGCCACCGGTTGATGGAGCCTGCCGTGGCCCTGAATCTGCACGACTGGACGTTAATAGGCATCATTGGCCTGGGGCCCATGGGTGCGGCGTTTTTTCTGTGGGACAAGGCGCTCAAAACCGGTGACGCGCGCCACATTGGTATCTTGAGTTACCTGACACCCTTGCTGTCAACCGCCCTGCTGGTGCTGGTGACGGGTCGGCCTTTTGGCTGGAACATTGCGGTGGCGGCGGTGATGATTGTGGCGGCCGCCCTGATTGGTACCCGTTCGTCCTAGGAACTGACATCATGCTCCAACTCACCGATATTCAAGCCGCTGCTGAGCGTCTGCAAGGCCACCTGCTGCACACACCCTGTGTGGCTTCACGCACGCTGTCGGACATCACCGGGGCGCAGGTTTACCTGAAGTTTGAAAACCTGCAGTTCACCGCGTCGTTCAAGGAGCGTGGTGCCTGCAACAAGCTGGCCCTTTTGAGCGCACCAGAGCGGGCCCGGGGGGTTGTCGCCATGAGCGCGGGCAACCACGCCCAAGGGGTGGCCTACCATGCCCAGCGGCTGGCGGTGCGCGCCGTGATCGTCATGCCGGTGTTCACGCCGGGTGTGAAGATTGAGCGCACCCGCGGTTTTGGTGCCGAGGTGGTGTTGTACGGCAACACGCTCGACGAGGCGCGCAACCACGCCTTGCAGTTGGCCAGCCAGCAGGGGCTGGTGTTTGTTCACCCTTATGACGACCCCGACATCGTGGCCGGACAAGGCACGGTGGCGCTGGAAATGTTGGCCGACGTGCCCGATCTTGACACGCTGGTGATTGCGGTGGGCGGCGGCGGACTGATTGCAGGAATGGCCACTGCCGCGCGGGCCATGCAACCCGGTATTGAAATCATTGGTGTGCAAAGCGTGCGATTCCCGGCCATGTTCAACGCCATCAAGGGCACCCAACATCCGCTGGGAAGCAGCAGCATTGCTGAGGGGATTGCTGTGGGCACGCCCGGCAAGCTGCCACAAGACATCATTCGTCAGCAGGTCAACGATCTGGTGCTGGTCGATGAGGGCGACATTGAACAAGCCATCGTGCTGCTGCTGGAGGTGGAAAAAACCCTGGTTGAAGGCGCTGGAGCCACCGGGCTGGCAGCCCTGCTGAAGTACCCCGAACGCTTCCAAGGCAAGCGTGTTGGCCTGGTGCTGTGTGGCGGCAATATCGACCCGCTGCTGCTGGCCGCCATCATCGAACGCGGCATGGTGCGCGCTGGCCGCCTCGCCCGCTTGCGGGTCAGTGCCCGTGATGTGCCAGGTACGCTGGCCGTCATCACCGCCACAGTGGCGCAGGCGGGTGCCAACATCAACGAGGTGCACCACCAGCGCGCCTTTACCACGCTGGCAGCACAAAATGTGGAGGTCGAGCTGGTCATCCAGACACGCGGTCCGCAGCACATCAACGAGGTGGTCGCCGCCCTGCAGGGCGCGGGCCTGACAACCCACATGGCAACGGCCGACAAATTCCTGACTTGAAGCAACACACAAGCGGGGCCCTTGGGTAAACTTGACATCCGTTTAAGGAGTTGTTTCATGAATGTTCTTCTGGCCGTTGATGGCAGTTCTTACACCAAGAAAATGCTGGCTTACCTGGCTGCGCACGACATGTACTCGGCAAAAAACCAGTACACCGTGTTGACCGCCCAGTTGGTACTGCCGACGCAGGCGCGCTCAGCGTTAGGCAAGGAACTGGTTCGTAAATATTACGAAGACGAGGCCATGCGCGTGATGGCACCGGTGACCAAGTTCCTGGCGCGTCATGGCATCACCGCAGAAAACATCTGGAAAATCGGAAAGCCCGGCGAATTGATCAGCAAGATTGCCACTGAAGGCAAGTTTGACCTGATCGTCATGGGCTCACATGGCCACGGTGCGCTGATCAACCTGGTGGTCGGCTCGGTCGCCACCGAGGTGCTGGCAGCCTGCAAAATCCCGGTGTTGATCGTGCGCTGAGTTGTCTGGCTAGCTACTGTACTGATAGCTTTCAGCGCAAGCTACAAAAGGGCTGAAGGGCTTTTTGGTGGTATTTTTCCGCAAATCACCGACCCGGAAAGTGGCTACGCCTTGGTTTTACTTTTGATTTCGGTGGCTAACAACGCCACCCTGGCGGCTGATTGCAGTGCGTGGGTCAGCGTGTCCAGCACGGCCGAATCGAGATTCCAGCAATGCCAGTACAGGGCAACTTGAAGGTCGTGTCGGGGTATCAGATTCACCAGTGTGCCGCTGCGCAGACGGTCGCGCACGATGAGCTCCGGTAGCACGCTCACTCCCCAGCCGGCCAGCACGGCCTGTAGCTGACCCTGCGAACTCGGCACATACAACTGTCTGAGTGACACATGCTTGAGACCGCAGGCTTGCGCCACAAACTCGGCTTGCAGATCGTCCTTGCGGTTGAACGCGACAAACGGCAAACTGCTGAAATTGTGCTGACTCAGCCCGTCAGGGCAGTGCTTGGCAGCAAAGGCAGGCTCGGCCACCGCCACATACCGCATCGCCCCCAAAGGTTCAATCTTGCAACTGCGCAAGGCCGAGCGCAGCGTGGTCACACAACCCAGCACCCGCCCCTCGCGCAGCCACTCGAACGTGAAGTCCTGGTCGTCGGTGATGATTTCCAGCCCCAAGCCCTGACGGGCCAGCGGGCTCAGGGCGGGCAGGGCCCAGGTGGCAATGCTGTCGGCATTGACGGCGATCGAGATGCGCTCGTCTTCTCCGGCGGCACCAGCAACGCCAGGTGCAAGCTCTTTCAGGTCACGGTCCAGGTCGGCGCGCAGCAGACGCGTCTGCATGGCGTGTTTGAGCAGCAGGCATCCGGCCGTGGTGGCCTTGAGTGGTCGGCTTCGCACAATCAGTACCGTGCCGACCTGGATTTCAAGTGATCGCAGGCGCTGCGACACGGCCGACTGGGTGATCGACAAACGCACCGCCGCGCGCTCAAAGCCGCCCTCTTCCACAATCGCGGCCAGGCATTCCAGAGCGTCCGGATCAAAAGTACTCATGTCAGGTGAATCAGAATGGCTAATGAAGCAGCAATCAGTTTAATGCCATCCCGCAAAAGGGTGGTCAGATTGCCACGCCCCGGCACAGGTGGCTTGTTTATTTATACGGGTTTTCCCGCGAAATCGGCTGAAACTAACTTCCTGGCCGCTTTTTGAGCTTTAGTGCACCGGCGCGTCCTGCAAAATCTGTCCAACGTCCGGAGGCTTCATGACACTGCAATACACCCTCAAAGAAGGTAACTACCACCTGTATGACCTGAGTACACCCACCAGCCGGGTGACGGGTGAGCACCGTCTGCGTCTGAAAACAGATACTGTGGCGATTGCCTTTGATGCCAGCACCGGTGCCCTGCGTGAGCATGGTAGCCCGCTGCGCATCCACTCCTGGGCCAACAACACGCGCCGACGCCTGCGAGCCAGTGGCGCTTTGGAGCGCGCCAATGACATCGTGGTGGTGTCAGGCCCGTTGCCGGTGGACGAAATCAACAAGTGCCTGGAAATTGATGGCTATTGCCTTGACATGTACACCCGCCTGGCCAGCTTGCCGCACGGTAAAACAATATCGGTGCGCCCGTCACAACCCTCACGTCACACCAGACACTGACAGCCGTGTCGTGGCGGACCGCTACACGCCGCCACCCCGGTGAATGATTTCGTAATAGAGCTTTTCCAGCTCCAGTTTGTGCGTGGTTTCTTCACTGGCCAGAAACTGAAACAACGCCTGAATGGCACCTGTGGGCGCGGTTTTTGCCAGCTCGGTGTAATGCGTCATGGCAACGTGCTCGCGCCCCATGGCATATTGCAGCACTGCCTGGTCGTCCGGGTTGTCGCCCAGGTTGGGCAGGTGAATGCAGTCTGAAAACTTGCTGTCGCTGGCGGGCCGCTCGATTTGCATCTTGACCTGCTCGGCCAGATCGGTACG
>JFJP01037999.1_pt1 | contig 34275 bp, 37 predicted proteins | sample 431651 | NCBI WGS metagenome assembly JFJP01 (sample SAMN02602958, study PRJNA72255) | Microbial mat metagenome, whole genome shotgun sequencing project. | biome: fresh water; feature: sink hole; material: water; isolation source: purple microbial (photo- and chemosynthetic) mats found in... | reverse complement strand
TGTGGAGTCTGTAAAATATCAACCGTAAATCGTATGCAGTTGAAAACAACCGATCAATCCATGGGAGTATCCCGATATGTCTCGAACCGCACTCATCTACCGAGTCAATGATTTACCTACAGTGTTTGCTCCTTGCGCACTGTACATCTCCAAAACATCCGGAGGCAATTTCTATGATCTGTTCTTAACTTCTACAGACGGATCTGCAGCCGAGCGCATCATAACTGAATCAGACGTAGATGCTGCACTTAATGCCAGAAGCAATATCCCTAACGGCATTGTAAAACTAGACCCTTTGGGAGCGGTACCTGTATCTCAGTTACCAAACATCCCCAGTTCCAAGATCTCCGGGGTTCTTTCAGTGGGTGTGACAGGTAATTCAGCCACAACCAGCAGACTACAGAATGCAAGAACCATCAACGGTGTGTCTTTCGATGGGTCACAAAATATCACCATCAACGCGATCGATGCTACTGCTAGAATTGCTGTGACTCAAAGAGGTGTGGCCAATGGCGTGGCCACTTTGGATGCTGGTGGTCTTGTTCCTTCGACGCAATTGCCTTCTTTTGTGGATGATGTGTTGGAATTTGCCAATCTGAGCGCTTTCCCAGCCACTGGCGAGACCGGTAAGATCTATGCGTTGGTCGGGCAGTATTTATATCTTCATCACCTCAGGTGCTGTGGACAGTGTGGGTGGTAAAACAGGTGTGGTGACATTGGTTAAAGCCGATGTGGGTCTGGGTAACGTAGATGATACTTCTGATCTCAATAAACCTGTAAGTACCGTTCAGCAGTCAGCGATCAACACAGCGCAAACAAATGCTATCGCTGCAAGTACACCTCTGTCCCACGTAGGCTCTGGTGGTGCAGCGCACACAAGTGCTACCATCAGCTCTGCTGGCTTCATGAGTGCTTCAGATAAGCTCAAACTCGATTCTATGTCTGGTGTCAATACAGGTGACCAAGTAAACATCAGCGGCAATGCTGTTACAGCTTCAAGTCTTCAAACACCCAGAAACATCAACGGTGTGGCTTTTAACGGCACACAAGACATCGTCATCCAATCACTTCCTAGTCGAGTGGATGGACAAGATACATCACTGAAGACAGTCAATGACACTTTTGTCTGGGGACAGATGACACAAGCGTTTGGTGTTCGTAATACATCTTCGAACAATCCAAGCTTTGGGGTTATCTTCGGGATCATGCAGGGTCTACTCTTCTCAGACAACAACAATCAGCATGTTTGGGTCGATTTCGTTGTTGGCAACGATTACGCCATTGGAACTCCCATGATCCCACGGATCCACTGGATGCCCACAACCAACAACTCCGGTAGTGTTCAATGGGGTATCGATTACTGTGTCGCTAGACGTGACGCCATTATGTCAACCACTTTAAACAGTATTTTGGTGACTCAGTCTGTGCCGTCTAACTCCAGATACAGACATTTTATAACAGAGGTTCCAATGGAAAGCGTCATCCCTGCTTCTCTACTAGAACCTGATGCCGTCATTAAAATGCGTATCTACAGGAACGCCAATAGCTCTGCAGACAATCTATCAGGCACAGTACATGCTTGGAAAGCAGTTATGCAGTACCAAATCGGACAGATAGGTACTCGAAACCGTACTCCGAACCACTTTACTTGACCTCAGACACAAAAAGGTTGAAGAATTCATGTCACAAAACGAACAATTTGCTTATATCGAGCACAATCAGATCATCAATTGCCCTGTTGATTATGATTTCATCAACAACAGAAACAACTCGAATGACATTTATATTCCAGTTCTGGATATTGCCGGACCTGTCTTTGATCCTATCAAACAGAAACTTCAAACCACATACGAGTTTCACACGACCCATGTGAAACCTGTTTATAAGGTACTCCCTAGAACCATCGAAGAACTTCTGGCCGATGTAAGTCTCACAGCAATCGCTGATGCACAAGGTACACCGACATTGAGTATCGCTAATATACCTGTTCCTTACATCATGGCTGTGACAAATGCCGTTATCGTTAAAGTGCAACAGAAGTTAGATAACTTCGCCGCCACCAGAGGGTATGATTCAATTGGATCGGTGTGCACCTATTATAACTCGACCTATCCTAAGTTCAGGAGTGAAGGTCAGTACGCAATCACCTTGAGAGATTCTACATGGACCTCTCTTTATTATTACTTGGATCAAGTACAACAAGGTATCGCTCCCGTTCCCACTCAGTGGTCGGATATCGATGCGGTATTACCAAGTCCTTCATGGCCTGCTTGAAGTAAAAAACTTAAGACCACCACCCTCAAGACTCCCGGGCACAGGCCTTTGGGAGTCTTGAGGGTGTATGGGTTAAAAAAAAAGATCCACCCAAGGGGTTAGCCTGGGTGGATCTTTTAACTTACATCACGACTTGAAAACCTTTTCAGAGATCTTCACCTGATCTTACCAACGGTTAGCACCGTAGCCTGCATGTGGCACGTACTGGTTGGAGTTACCCCAACCAGAAGCTTGCATGAAGGTTTGACCAGGAGCCAGCAGTGCAGCTCCTGCAAAGCCTGCCACACCGCGTTGGTTGTTGAAATCGCTACCCGAGAGTGGGGTGTTGATTCGAACAGCCATACCAGTCTCACGGATACCTTTGCTCAAAGCGTCCATGAATGCTGCAGAGAAAGTGATACGCTGAGCAAAACCAGTGAAGGTAGCCGTCTCATTGGTCAGACCAGAGATCATACGCTTGCGAGCAGCCAGACGTTGCACCAGAGGGAACTGAGTGCGCAGGAAAGTATCACTCCAGTCACGGATGATCTGAGGATTGCGCTCGCCTGCCAAGTTACACACAGCGATGTGGTCGATGTCACGGATATCACGCTTGTTGCCAGAACGATCAACCCAGGTACCCACGTGAACTCGGTTGTTCTGGTCCACAAACATGCTCGAGCCTTGCGGGAAGTGTTTCGCAAAAGCACCGTTGGTCAGTTGGTTTGCTGCGTCGTAAATGACACGGTAAGCTGCACTTGAACCATTGGAGGCTGCTGCAAAGACGCTCAGGTACCACGACTGAGGACCAGCTTCCGGGCAGTCCAGAGAGACGATCAGACCGGGTTGAATCAAAGCAGCAACCAATTGACCCAGATCTTCCAACTTGAAGTTGTCAGCTTTGGTATCGATACGGGTACCAAAACCAGAAGGCTCGTTCATCAAGTTGGACTCGATGTTGAGCGCTCCGATATCGGTCATATCGATCTCATTGCCGCTCGAAGGCATGGGACGGAACTGTTGGATCCAGTTGTTGTCATCACGCAGGGACAGAGCGGTAGCCATGGCCAGCAAGATCGAAGACGGGGTGTAGCTGAAGCTGGAGGCCAGATTCGTGATCACCAGACGCGCTGCGTACTTCTGGGTCTGCTGGGGCATCTGAGGTGCATAGGGGTTGTAAGCGCCTGCTGGTGCCAGTGGATTCCAGACCAGGTCCAGATAACCAGAGACTTCAGAGACCTTCACTTCCTTATCACCAGAGTTGACAGAAGCATACTTGTTGTTCGCACCTTGTTTCTTCGAAGCAAAGTTGATCAAGATGTCCGAACGCATCGGGTTACCCACTGCATCGCTGATCTGAGTACGGTTGAAACCGATGTTCACGTTCAGTGAGCTATCGTTGGCCATGTTGGCCAGGTTCAGATCAGCAAACGACTTCTCACGGATGGAGAGTTCGGTAGAGCAAGCCAGGCCAGCATTGAGAGCCAGGTGATGCACTGCGTACTTGTCGTCTGGATTGAAGCTAGCAGGAACCACCACACCATCCACGTTGAACCAAGGACCGGTTGGGAAAGCGCGACGCACTTTCTCTTGGGCTTTGGTCATCAAGATATCGTCCAGAGCATCCGAAGTCACCAGCAAGTTCTCGATCGGCTGGCCGTTGACAGTCTCTTGACGTGGAAGCAGCTTGTCTCCGGTTGCTTCGAGCAAAAGCACATGGTAAGCCACACCCAAGTTGGCCTGGCGTTTGAAACGAATAGCGACGATGATGGCCGAGAAGGCCAGCGCTGGTTCGTTGATGTTATCCAGATCGATCAGAGCGATCTCGGTGTCCTCATGTGCTGACTTGTACACCTCGGTCAGATTGGTCTTGAGCTTGGAGTAGAACTCCGAACCCACTCCACGGGAGATGGGAGCTGCAAACAACCCACCGGTGTGGAAGGAGAAAGGCTGGTCACGGTTCTCCACTTTGGGAGCTTGTGCTTGTTCAGGCATGGTGATGGAAGGGGTGCTTTTGGTTTCGTCGATGATGGACATTAAGATTTCTCCGGAAAATTGAGGGAACGTTTTTGTTAGCTAACAAACACTGACTCTTGAACCTGGTCAATGAACAGGGTAAGATCGATCAAATGAAGACCTACCTCACAAGAAGTATATAGCGTCGTATAATGTTTAGAAAGGGGTGTAGATGCTTTCTTGAGATATTTCGCCCATGAGTAACCGGTTCACCCTAAAGGGCTAGCCGGTGTGATGGAGTTAGACTCTCCAATAGATATATGTATCTGTCTATAAAAAAATACCAGATTTTGATAAAGCTGGGTTTTTATGAACGATATAAGGTGTAATGCTATGACTTGGTAGACTCTAAAACCTAAGGTTGAACGATGTTTGAACTGTTTACACAGAGGTTTGAGAGCAACAACTCTGTGCTCAGACCTCCTTCTTTTGATCTGATACGACGCATTTATTACCGTGAGATCGAGAAGATCGTTCATTATTACAATGACAGAGTCTTCACGATCAAGAGCGATCACATCCTTTGCAGGATCTTGAACACGGTATCTGTTCCTTTAAGCTACGATCTGGACAGATACACACAAGCCGCTTACGCTCGCTCACCGTATATCTCCAAGCACTTTAATTTTACCAGTGACATCCACTATGGTAAATTCTTTGATGGGATATTCTACGGAGCTGGGTGTACTGAGCTTCTTTTGATGGATGACAGTTATTTTAACCCCTATGAATCACTTGTGAAATGGAAGAAACTCCAAGCTGTGAAGGTCTTGGAACATCCTGTGAGTGATCTGGGACTGAATCTTCCCGATGGAGAACGCAACAGCAGCGCTAAAGGTCTGGTTGTTATGTCTGTCAATATCCCTTTGCTGTTAATCCAGTTCAGAGGTTTTATGACTGAACAGATAGCCCGTATGGATAGAGCAGAGATAAGTCAACTCGATATCTCTCATTTCGTACACATGTATGTATTGCCCGGTATGCTTCAAAGTCATGCTGAGATCGTTATCTTGAACCGTCTTAAGAACCTGTACTATGGTGCTCCGATGTCTGAGACACTACAGAAGCATCCTTTTATGGTGGTTGACTACAGTCGTCGCCTTGATGATGTTCTGAAAGACTGCTTAGATAACATCTCCAGCAGACAGATGCTGTATAACACCATGATGAAGAATATCCCTACCATTTTCCACCAAGACATGCAGGAGTTCTTATTGATGCCAGACATCGCAAGAACAAGGCAAGCCTGGTGGGCTTTGTTATTGGCAAGACTCTCTACAATGGCTTTCTTATTCGATGTAGGGTCTAATAAAGCCAGAGCAGTGAACTCCAACTTGCTTGCAAGAATGAGGATAGATGCCAGGATGCTCGATCGTGAGAATATCTTGGTAAGTCAGCTACCTGAGGATTTGTTCTATGAAGTCCAAGAAATGATAGACAAACTCAGAACACAGAGCTGACACATCCACCAAGAGCTCCGATGAAGGGCTCTTGGTGGATGTTTTATCAATCGGCGATGAGTTTGAGCAGACTGAAAGCTGCGGTATGGATCTGATCGGACTCATGGACTTCATTGTAGGTCCTTGTAACATAATCGATACAGCTTTGATCTGGGGACAGTCTGAAATACAATTGTTTGTGATGAGATTGTATTTGTGATGGTGGTCCATCTTTGTATGGTAACATATTTGCTGTGATCTGACACATGGCTTGTTTGAATAAGCCATTTGAGAAACCTGCCTTATTGGCCAGGTGTAGAAAATCACTGGGTGACATCATCATAATTTAGTTCACTTTTTGAAGGAGAAGATCATCAACATCTTAATGAAAACACTCGATGAGATCAAATACACGATCCCACAAGAAGTCTTGAAGGTGGCTTTCAGAGACGATATCTATAACTGGAGGCAAGCTCCAGTTAGCATGGATCAACAAATCTTGACCAAAGTAATAAAGCCTCGGGTCTTTGTGGATGCCAACTTGGTGGGCGGAAAGATGGCGATCATCTCTTTGGAGGGATTGCCAGTTAAACACATCGACACATTCTCTGTGGTTTTTGAGATCCCAACTGAACGCACATCAGGACGAGAGATCATCTCAGTGCTCTCTATCGGATATCTGCCGCAGGCTGTATCTTTTAACTCCATGGGAAACGGTGGTACAGGTACAGTCAATCCTAGATCGATGAGTGATTTGATGTCAGCTTCTCAAAGACTCATGGACAGTCACTCCAATATCCCTGTCATCTCCAATGCCACTTGTGATCTGATCGGTTTTAACACTGTTTTGATCCGGGACCAAATGAGAGTGACTGCGGCTTATCAGTTGCGCTGTATGATGGCCAATGAAACCAATCTGAACAACATCAACCCCAGATCATATCTGGCATTTACCAAACTCTGTACACTGGCAGTGAAGTCTTATATCTACAATAAGATGTTGATCGCTATCGATCAGGCCTTTCTACAAGGTGGTCAAGAGCTTGGTTCATTCAGGAATTATGTCGAATCTTTGGCTGACAGTGAGGAAATGTACAAAACCTATCTCACGGAAGTATGGGCTAAGACCGCTTTCATGGGAGATGTGCCGTCCTATAATCGATTTATAAAGATCCAGCTATCGCCAGGTATCTAAAAAAGACAATCAAGCAAAGACCCAGGAGACCACTATGGTCTCCTGGGTTTGCGTTGTTTTGTCACTTGACCAATCTGAGGTGAGGTTTGTCTACCTTAGGACGGATCTGTGCTTCAACTTTGATTTGACTCTCTTCTGTTTGATTTTTCATATTCAAAGAATCCAGGAGAAAATCCAGCTCAAAGAAGAACTGTTCATTCAGACCACTCTCAGGACAAGAGAGATGAACCACCGACTCATAGGGTATGAATACATCGGTGACCACACCACGCATGCGCACCTGAAACATCAATCCATCGTCAGACATACTGAATCGGTTCACAGCATTGTGCTCGATACTAAGCACCAAGACAGTCACAGCTACCTCCGATTCATTTATGGTGAGCGTTTGCTTACTCATCATGTCTTCGGAAGGATAGGGATTGATAGCAGTTTTAGGATGCTCTGTGATGAACCCCACGTAGACCTTTGGGTCGTTTTCCATCAACCAATTGATCATCGCTGGGATGACGTGTCGCTTCATTGAAGTCGTCATGATTCTCTCTTTATTTAAGCTTTTTTGGTCGATGCGGTTCTTTTGGCAACATAGTGTAACCACAGTTTCATGTAGTACCCGGCTTTCTCACAAGCCTGTCTGTGCAGTAAATCTTCAGCTTCATCACCCCTTTGACTGATCTTGTGATCGTCAGAGAAAGACCAATACCAGTCGTGAGACTTGAGTTTGACAGCATATTCTTTGATGTCCTCATCGATAACAGCAAGCAGCTCTTCGTAAGCAAGCTCTTGAGTTGTTTTCTGAGGGATCAGAGCTGTCTTGGCACGAGCCATGTAACTAGAGAGTGTCTTGACATAATCGTCCCCGGCCACCCAAGCCAGGTTGTAGATGTACATCTCTTTATCCAAGTTCAGGATGAACTGACTGAGTTCTTTCTCACCCATCTGCGAAGCGCTCACAGATTGGGTCAGTGTGAAATGGTGGTCTCTCAAAATCTCACCAAATCTTTGAAGATCCACAAAATTATGCTTGGCGTGACTTGTCATGGGTTTCTCCTTGATGACAGACGATAGAACAACCTATCGTCTTGAGTATATGTGATCATAGTCTTTTCAAAATGGCAAGAGAGCGTTTTATATGGTTCATCTATCCTACTTCAAAGCCACCAAAGACCCTAGAGCACCAAGTACTGCCTTGGCCGAACTCACGATACTGTAGGGATTGAGTTGTTTATTTGAAGTAGGAAAGTCTTGCATGTTCTCTATCCAAACACCCATGGCCAGTTCTAGGTCTTCAGGTTTAAAAAGCCTACTGATATCCATCGTTATCATAGAGGAACCTAGATCACAAACCAAATAAGACTTGGTGAGATTGAGTTTCTTTCTAACGATAAAAGATCTGGCTCTGTCATAATCGTACTTCTCTATCAATTCATCACATTCGTCTGTGTTGTTCTTGACTGAGAGCATCCAATAAAAAGGCACTTGATTGTAAACTTGATCTATTGTAGTGGTTTTGACTGAAGAGAAAGACGCTCTCCATAACTCACAGATAAACACATACTTCTCTTTGTCTGTTTTTGTAACAGGCTTTCTGGGAAATATGACTAGGTTAAAAGGTGATGTAGGGTAATTGTTTTCAACAAACAAATAATCTCTGTACAAAAGGTTGGGTTTTTCACTGTTATAAACAGGTTTGGTAGATCCAACAGTTACAGGGGGTGGCGCAGGAGCAGGTAGCGCAACAGCAGGTGGTAGTGGAGTAAAGACCACAGAAGGTACACGATCTTCTTTATTTTCAACACCAGGACCAGGTGTAGCACATGCTGCTAAGATGGTACATAGAAATAAAGCAAATACTCTTTTAGAGGTCATGGTGTTTTCTTAAAAAACTTTGATTTGATGAATTTATAAATAGTAAGTTCTAGCGCAGCTGTTAGAAACAGATACAGCAATATTAGATCCTCATCCAACGGAGCTAGGTATGGATAAGTTAAAATCACCAAAAGAAGTGAGAAAACTAATGCTTGAAACAACTCCCATACGGTAAATTTATCCAGTATCAGATCATAAATCTTATCGAGCATAGTTTGTCCTTTTATGTTTTGCCATAACATCTGGTATTCGCAACCTAAAGATCAACACCGAATAAGACCTTTGTAAGGGGTCTTATTCGGTGTGTTATCATGACGATGGCTCAGTAACCTAATAATTTCAGTAACCTAACTCACTGATAAGTCTATCGGTCTTTATATAGTAACCCAAGCTCTCCAAGATCATCCTATCGGTCTTGGTGAGGTCTAAGGTAATCTTCTTGATATCGATAACACTCTTGATCTCTACAGGGATGCCATTAGACCTGACATACTGCTGAGAGATGTAGAAAGTTGGTAAGACTGTTTTTTTGCACTGAGACAGCCAAGAGACCATTCTTTCCTTGAACTCACTATCAGCTATGGTAAGTATCCAGTTCTTCAGTGAAGATGGATTGTAGAGTGTGGTTGGTATTTTGATGACGCCATAAGTAGGTTGCTCTACAGCACCGTACTTAGGAGCGAACACTTCACACCAGAGCATGTGGTGTAGAAAAGGACTCTGTTCAGGACCTAAAGCATAAGCATCGGCTGTCTTTATCTTGGATTGTTTATAAAACTCAACTGCACCATTGAGAAGACTTAGTTTGATCTTATTCTCGATGTCTGAGAGTCTTTTGAGCTCATCAAGGATAGAGATCTTCTCACCAGATTGGATACGGCTTAGGATCTCCTTCATCTTCTCGTGTGAGTCTTTAACCAGAGAAGGAGGTGCGGCTGAGCTCTTTAAGTGAACTCCTTTGATCTCAGTCTCTGTTTGTTTATAAACGTTACCTTCTTTGACAGATATGGAAGCGAAGTAATGTTTGGCTACTGAGCTTTGGATAAAGACTGGGAAGAAGAACTCATTCTTCATCTTGATCATGAACAATTTATCTCTCTCAACACCCATGTTGGCTGAGAATATAGCCAGTGTGTGAGCGATGCATTCAGTGGCTATAAACATCACAGCACCTGCCACAGCGATGGCTTCGGATGTGAAAACCACAGAACCATAGTACCAATTTACCCATTCATCGATGGAGAACATGGTACTGTCTGTATCTGAGAGTACCACACTTCTTCTGACCATATGAGGGATATAGGCAGTTGATGAAGGAATATTTGGTGTTAGAAAGACAGCAGATATGAGATCATGATGATCTGTGATGGTCTTAATAATGTTTTGACAAGTAGCATAAAGGGTGCTTAGAGCTTCCTCAGAGATCTTAGTATAGTCTTTACCGATACCCCTGACCTCATCCATGCAGATGATGTGTGCGAAGTTAACGATCTGTTCATCGATTTTTTTGATGGAGTTCAGTGCATCTGGGATGGCATCAGACTGCACTTTCATACTGAGTTTGGAGATAAACTCTCTGACAAAACCCTGATTGAAGAGTCTGAGATGGTAGAGATCTCCGATATAGACAAACCCAGCTCTCTCCACAGGGTCTAGCTTACTCACAAAAGCTTCGATTTTCTCAAAAGCCTTGACATCACTCCAGTATAGGTCTGAAGAATAACGGATACAACCCAGCACGTCCTGTACCGTAGGGATGGTCAGATCGTATTTGACAATGATGTTTTGAAGATCTTCTCTATCTAGAGTGGAGGTGATGGAGATGATGTTGGCTAGAGTGACATCAGGGGTTCTGTAGTGTCTGTTGCCTGAGATGATCTTCTCATTAGAAGCATTGCCCAAAGAGCTCTCAGTGCGCGTAATAGTGGTGAGCGTGCTGTGAGCTGTGGGGTTGTTTAAGATAGAACCACCTGCTGCAAACGTTCCGGACATGGAGTTGTTGTAACGCTTACGGTTGTCTTGTTCATTATTCTTCATGATATAGTCGTCCATACGACCTTCGGCTTTGGCAATGAAAGCTTCTTTTTTGGCCTTAGAACGTACCTTCACGTTGTTATCAATGAACTCCACCAAGATAGAACGCCTGATCTCAGGTGGGATGTAGGTCGTCATGGTTGGAGCCAGTATCTCTTTGTTCTTAACCACACTGTTGATGTAATTGGTCAAGGAGGTCTGGGTTTTGTGTCGATCAAAGTTATCATCTCGTTCAAAATAACTCACCACAGGGTCTCTCATCGACTCAAACTGCTTGCTCTTGATACCTTGGATGATAAACTCTCGACAACTCTGGAGATCTTTACCTGTCATCTTGGAGAGATAAAACCCACTTTGGTCTACATACTGAGCCAGTGGGTTTATCCTTCTCTGGTAATATTCTGCTGGTTTTAAGAAGATATTGTCAGACATGATCGTATGTTGGTTGGTGGTTCAGAGGATCACACCTGTCCAAAAGAAAACAACAGATAAAACACCCGAACCCCTATCTAAGGTGGTTCGGGTGTTTTATCAGCTTATTTGAAGTAAGGATGTATCCTGTCGTAGAAGATGTGATGTATCACTCTTTTGACAGGCCATAAAAAGATCACACAGCAAACAAAGATCCAGTAAAGCCTAGTTTGTCTGTCTCTGATGATGCGTGCTTGACTGTAATCAGATCCACTAAAGCTAAACAAAAGGACGCCTATCATTAAGTATAGGTTTGAAAACAAAAAGAAAGTACAGATATCCATGTGTTTGTCAATTTGAGAGTTCTGTTGACTTGAAGACATCCATCTGCTGTTTGTAGATGGTTGTCTGCCTATACCATCTACAACTACCTAAAGGTGTTCAGTGTGTATTTTCCGATAGATCAAACAGTTTATTGAGATCTTTTTCATACACTACTTTGATATTGAGGTCTAAAGCCTTGAAGTGTTTTGTACCGGGGTTGTTGCCACATACCAAGATATCGGTGTATACAGACAAGCTTGTACTCACCTGACCACCGGCTTTCTCTATCATAATTTTCAGTTCAGATCTGGTGATGTCTTTAAATGTCCCGGTTATACACAGAGTCTTTCCTGATAAGATACCTGGTGAGTCAGTGTTTGTGGTAACAGCATCCAAAATGACACCGTTATAGAACAAAGAATCCACGATTTCATTGTTGATTTCATCATTGAAAAAACGAACCACAGAAGTTGCTGTTACCTGACCGATGCCGGTGATGGATCTGAGACTCTTTTCAGTGGCTTTTCTCAACTCAGCAAGACTGAAGTATGATTGAGCCAGTGTTCTGGCTGTGCCCTCACCCACTTCCGGTATACCTAAGGCATAGATGAACTTCTGTAATGTGGTGTGTTTGGACTTTGAGATGGACTCTGAGATCGTGATCGCCTGATCGACACTTAAACCAACCTGTCTGATTAGATCGTTCACACTTGTGGTGTAGAGGTCATGGGGATAGGCTACGATATCCAGATCCACTAAGGTATCGATCAGCTTTGGTCCTATGCCTTCGATATCCATGCATTTCTTGCTACAGAAATGCTCAAGCATCCTTTTTCTTTGTGCTGAGCAGAAATAACCGGCTGTACAGTAGATGTCTGCTTCATCTTCTTTTTGCACAAGCAAACTACCGCAACAAGGACAATTGGGACTGTGCTCAAGTATATAGTAGGGTTTTTGAGTACCATTGCGTTCATGAAGAAGTACCTTGATGATCTCAGGTATCACATCCCCAGCCCTTCTGATGACCACAGAATCACCCACACATATGTCTTTTCGAGTGATCTCATCTTGGTTGTGCAGAGTGATATTACTCACTGTGACCCCTCCCACATAAGTGGGTTCTATCACAGCAACAGGAGTGATTCGTCCTGTTCTACCTACCTGCAATCTGATCTCAACGATTTTGGAGATGGCTTCTTGAGGAAGATACTTGTGAGCAACAGCCCACTTAGGTTCACGGCTGGTGTACCCCAGTGTCTTTTGCAGATCAAAATCATCAACCTTATAAACCACGCCATCGATTTCGTAGTCCAAAACACCACGCAACTGACCCATGTGTAGACGATAATTTATAAGATCTTGAGCAGTATTTAATACTCGATTGTGTTCACAAACATCAAAACCAAGATCTCTAAGAGCTTGTAATGCTTCGGATTGTTTGTTGTAATGTTTCTCAGCAGATACGATCTGATAAGCAAAGAACTTCAACCCTCTGTGATACGTTACCTTGGGGTCATTTTGCCTGATAGAACCAGCCGCAGCATTCCTTGGATTCACAAAAGGTTTTTCACCAGCATTGATTTTTCTTACATTGATGTCTTTAAAGACAGACAAAGGCATGTAAACCTCACCCCTGACTTCGATAACACCAGTGTTTGATTCTGTTTTTTCAGATCTGTTTAGTTTGCGTGGGATCGACATAACAGCCATGGCGGTGTGGGTGACATCCTCACCGAACTCATGGTCGCCCCGAGTCGTGGCTTTAACCAGAAGACCTTTTTCATACCTGAGGTTCAAGGCTAAACCATCAAACTTAGGTTCTGTACTGTACTGTATTGTTTGTAGATTCAAACTCTCACGTATCTTTGTGTCAAAATCCATAGCGCCAGCGTCTGTGTAGTCAGTGATGGTTTTCAAAGACAACATAGGAACTGTGTGTTTAACACGTTGGAAACGATCAGACAGCTTAGAGCCGATCATCCTTGTTGGAGAATCATTGGTGATACATTCTGGATGCTCTGTCTCCAAGTGCTGTAGACGTTGGAAAAGTTTGTCATATTCTGCATCACTGACCACTGGTTTGTCATTGACGAAGTATGCTTGATCATGGAAGTGGATAAGTTCACGTAAATCTCTAACTTCTTCAAACAAGTTCATAATCTGAGCCATCTCCATATCAAACACCAGTAAGAAACTGGTCATAAGACAGTGGACAATGGATGATGAGCTTCCCACCACCACACACGTAACCTCTAGGGATATCGATGTGAGGCAGCTACACTGAGGGATCTCAAATAACAAGATACGTCAGTGTTTGTCACGATTGGCTAAAAGCTTGGGGTTGACATCCCGATGAGGTATGATAACTCATAAAAGTTAAAAACCTCTAATAGCTCACTCAACAAGAAAGACTCTGGATATAACAAACAATATAAAGTTATGTTATATCGGAGCTTTTGTTTCAGTAAGTAGTTGTAAGCGGAGCACAAGAGCACTTGTGGTGTCCTGTGCACTGCGGGTTTCACGCAGTTCTCCCTGGGACTGCTCACTTCTTACGAGGAATCACCTGTTTGGCCATTGGGCTCTTGGCAACCCAACCCTCTGGCACCTTGGATCCGGGACCCAGGTCGGTATTTTGAAGACAAGCGACCAAAGGCAGGAAGTTCATGGTCTCGTAGCCGTAGTCACGGGTACGGGAGATCTGGGCCAGGTTAGCGCGCAGTTTGCTTTCAAGCGCCTTACAGTCACGAAGACTGTTGACATTTTGAACAACTCGGTCATTGGCTGCAGAGATCAGTTTCTGGATTTCATGAGCTGCGGCACGGGTCTTAGCAGATTTCTCTTCTTGCTGGATTTCCTTGATAGCCAATGCCAGTTCAGTGTTACCACCCATGTTCTCAAATAACAGGGAGCTGAACTCATCATTCTCAACCTGAGAAAGTGCTTGAAGAACTGAGATGTTGATTTTGCGAATATTGTCAGACATGATTTAATGGTCTTTCTGGATGGAAGATAACACACTCTCACAAAAAGTATGTATGATCGATGTGTGTTAAGAAAGGCTATCCTAGACAATACCTAGCATTTTAGAGAAATGCAAGATCACCAGATACCAAGCATAAAAAGGGAAGACACAAGCCAGAGTACTCCAAAAACCCTGAGCGATTACAAATCCCAACAACCAAGAAATCAAAGCAAAACAACCAAAGACGGTGTTAACTAGGTGTGTCATGGGTTTTTAAATAGAAGATCAATGAAGGATCTGAGTGGGTGTGAACTGAGATTCTTGTTGAGTTTGCTGAGATTCATCCATCTCAGCTTTGTTTTTAACAGAAGGTTTTGTCTGAGACTTCACCACCGTAGCCACCCACAGCCATTTGACAACATGGAAGTAGACAGCCAAAATATTGACAACTGGGAAGAAACTCAAGATGATCGTTTTGATTGCGATCTCTAGATTTTGGCGACGCATGCCTGGATTGCTGCAAAAGACACCCAAGATCTTATCGCGTTTGATGTACAAGCAAAGAAGCGTTGCAAGTAGGTAGAGGTACATGGTGTTTGACTAGGTATGTTTGAAAGAAAACAAAGAACTGCTAAGTAGTAACCACTTGAATACTCAGTGGTTCCCTCGACAGGAATCGAACCTGTGACTACTGATTACAAATCAGTTGTTTTGCCAATTGAACTACAAGGGAGGGGTTCTTAACTCGTGCCTGGTCTGTTTTTACTTCTTACACCTCAGACCATTGGTGTTGTGTGAGATTTTTTATATGGCCCATAAAGACCATGATAAGATGTTAAGGCTCGTTGGCCCAAAACTCTTTGATATCGAACCAAGCCAAATCAATCACAACCAAAGTGATCAACAAAGCCAAGACTCCTGAGGGTAGGTTGTTCTCAGTAAAACTGACATACCACAAACCCATAGAAACAACAGCCAGAAAATAAGACAATAAACGCATGGTAACGATCTCTTTAGACGATGTAGCTCAAGACCCAGGGGTCTGTGGTGGTTTCTCTATCTCATGCATGGCTTGTGTTGAGATAGAGTAGTAAATTGTTTTCTTGATATAGCCGTTGGCAGTTTCATTTTCTACTTGAACCTGTACAAGCTTTATTTTCATCAGATTGTTCAGATAGAAAAGCACTTGCTGAGTGCTGTACTTGTTATTGAGTTTCAAGCGTACGTCGTTCAGACTGACTTTGGTTTGATCCCGACAGCGATAAAGAGCTTTTAAAACATCAAGTTTCTCATCAGTGACAAGGATGCCCTGAACTTTGATGAAAGGTTTTCTGTAGAAGATATCCATGTTGACCTTTCGTCCAGTCGAATTCCACCTCACACTACAGATAAGGAGATCGCTCTATTGTCTAGACTCTATTGTCTAAAAGGAGCTACAAGACCCAATGTCAGTAACTCCTGTCCCACATTATTACCGTGGATCTCGATATCCCCAACCCATCTGCCGTAACGGTCTTTACCGTGACAGATCAGTGTGATCTCAGAGTGAACTGGGGCGATCTCTTGGGCTTTGTTGGTAACTAGAGTGAAATTGGGGTGTCCTCTCTCAGGTGCGTTGATATCTGCCAGTCTGATGCGCTGTCTGCAAGAGACGGAAAAACCCAGGTCCAAAACAACATCCAGCGTGTCACCATCCACCCAACGGTGTACTTTCCCCTCAAAAGTCATCTTTTTGAGTTGTTTGCTTTTTTCAATTTTATCAGGCATCTCTTTACTTCTTTGTACAAGATTTGATGAGAAAATACTCATCTATCATAAAATCTGAAAAAAAAGAGATGCACACCCTGTAGGAGGGATCTGTGATGACACAAGACCGCTCCTACAGGGTTTGGTTCGGAAGATCTCCCGAACATGCACGCAACCATTAACCACGAGATTTTAACTACGGGCTATAGCACAGTCGCTTCCTAGGCTATTTTCGTTTCCTCCTTCACAGGAGACATTGGGTACCTCCCAACTACACTAGGCTTGTGTTTTCCAGTTACTCTGAGGATCGCTGGGTTTAAATACTCTTGCTCAGACCAAGAGTCCCAAAGGAGACACCTTTGGGAATAAAGCAGTCTACAATCGCAAACTCTGTTCACAGTGTGATAGACATTGGAGAGCAATGAAGCATGGTCCTCCAATAGAATATACACTTACTGTAATAATATCCAAACTTGAGGTTAGTTTAGATACACGCCATTATCCATAACACACCTGCCAGTCGATACTGGAGTGCGTCATGACTGAGCTCAATGGACCGAAGCTATCAGATTCACCGGTTCTCATTCTGTAGCCTTGCTCTTTGGCTCGATAGAACAGAGTGCTGTGTTGTCCGTCACTGGAGATGAAAAGACCACAGAGCTCTGTGTTGAGTTCACTCATCAGCTCGATGAAAGAAGACTCTGCTTCTGTATGACCGTTGATGATATTGCACATAGGTAACCACCTCAGACCATCTTCATCTGTCTCTATGGCTTTTTCCAAGTCAGGATGATTGTTGATTTTCTCGATGAGAGAGGTGAGTTTGCTCAATTGAGATTGGATAGTGGTGTTCATTTTTGAATATGATTGAAGACACAGATGTGTTGAAGATTGTGTCTTATTGGTTATACCGGATAGTTTTTAGAGTTGGTATAGAGTTTTTAGAAACTCTATACCTTCTTGGAAGTTTAAGGACGCTCCAGCTGCATTGGCGTGTCCTCCTCCTCCTAGAGTTTTGGCTATACTGCCAACATCGATATTCTTCTTTTTAGAAGATCTGAATGAGAAAATCACCTTAGCTTCACTGGTGATGAAGAAGGACATAGTGAAGTCCACATCTAGTTCTTGATCTGAGTAGATGCCTTCTGCAATCTCTGAGATCAAGGAAGTGGTGTTGTACAAGGCGATCTTGTGGTTTTTATCTTGATGTTTGAAGTTACAGATGGCGTACTTCCTGGTCTTGATAAAGTTATTGACCACATTCTGTACTTGTTCAAGGAGTGATCTACCTCTTTGTATGACCAAAGCGAGTTCATCAGGATCATTGACCACCTGACTCCAATATGGTATTTCGCGGTATCTAGGAGACGCCCTCATACCTTCTTCGAAAGCTTTACTGTCCTCAAGCTTGAATCTCCAGAGATCCCGATCTTCCACTAGCTGATAAACCAAAGGGATCTCTTCTCGACTCTTGTTCTGATTATAATGCTGCCAGACCAGTGTTGCTCCTGAGTAATCCATGTCAAAGACAGCGTAGGGTAAGTCTTTGAGATCTTCTTTGGCTGTCTTGTGGTGATCGATCACCAAGAGAGATCCTACCTTAGAGTAAACATCCTCAAGGATTTCTCTGGTGTAAGAGAAGTCAACGATGATGATTTGGGTGTTTGGATTGAGCTCGATGAAATCTGGAAAAGGCTGGCCGTACTGAACTGCGGTGTAAGTTATCTCTGAACCGTAGCGACCATACAGTACAGCTGCTGAAGCCAGACCGTCGCTGTCATCATGGAAGAGAACGTGTCGATTGAACATAATGGCTTTATTTAAAACAATTGTTACCCAAGGGTATCAGACCAGTCTTCTTTGACAACCACCGTGTAGTCTAGATTGGATCTGTGAGAGCAAACTACAACAGATTCTGAAGGCTTTACTGTGATGGTTCCAAAGTGATATGTTTTCTTGAAGGACAATATTGACAAACCACAAACAGCTAACCTACTCTTTGGTGGGTTGATGGTGGTGTTGGCGATATACAGATTGACTTTGCCTCGATGAAATACCGAACCCAACCAGACCGCTGTGACATCGATAGTAACATCAGTCTGTTTTTGATTGACGAATATGACTTTACGGTATTTGAAATCTTCGAGAACAGAGTTAGACATTTTTGACAGATCAGATCTGTTTGATGTTAAACTTGGTATATCCCAATGACAGCAAGACATCCCTGACCCTTGAGATGTCTACAAGAGAGATCTCAGTCATGGTCACTGTGATAGAGACATGCTCGACCACTTCGATGGTGGTGTTATCGATCCATTGATCTGCCAGGATGATCTTCTCACCAGACTCAGACTCGAAGCGATAATAGATGCAAGAGCGTGGGTCATCTGGTGTGCCTGTTGGTAGCACAGGATAGATGGCTCTGTATTTCAGATCGATATTGTCATAGGTGATGGCTGTGTGGTAGTCCACGATACCGATGAGTTTGGCATTTTTGATCGAGATACCTAAGATACCTGGTGCTTTGGTATTGAAGGTATAGGATTTGTTGAGTGTGAAGTTAGTCATGAAAATTTGGTCTCTGAACAACGCATTACGATGATGTAGTCTTCGGCTACGGTTTCCAGAAGATATTCGACATCAGTCTGGATCGTCAAGGTGTCTGAGATGATATGCATAATAGCCATCCCGTACTCTTGAAACTTGGCAAAGAATTCTGTACTGTGTAAAGACTGGTAGTGTTCTGGGTCGAATTGCCGGATGTGCTCCAGTCTCCTGAAGTCAGGCAGAGTCTGTAACTCAATTAAAAATCCTTGAGTGTTCAGATTAAGCGCCATGACGATCTGACAGGTGAGTTCATTGTAAGCAAATTCAAGGTCTGATTCACAGATCACACCGTTTGAATCTACCTCACTCCTGATCCCCATCTGTCTGAGATGCAGACGAAACATCCTGCCATAACCCAATAAGTCCAAAACACATCGCTGTCGGATCATGTCATATTTCCTTGTATATCAGTGTTAGCGTGTCGTATTCTTCAAACTGAAGTCCAACCAACCTTGTGTTGTAGATCTTTATGTTGGTGATCTTAGAAGACACTTCACTCAAGACAGAAGTGAGGTCTTCTAAGACTGCGTTCAAAGGTCGCTCACTACACACCTCCTCATGCATGATACCGATCTCTTTGAAGATGATCGTTGCATGCAAAGAGGATGTAGGAGTGTTCTTGACCATATTGTAGATGTCCTGACTGAAGTTATCTAAGGTAAGACCATACTCACCATAGAGCTCGTAGACCAAAGAGGCTTGTGTGTTGAAAGTACTCAGCCTTAGGAGCACTACTACAAACTTCGGCGTTAACATCGTTTTGTAGTATCAAAGTGTGGGTATCGACCCAACGATGGAAGACATATGCGTGTGTATCGATATCATCAGGAACCTTTCTGCGGATGGCTTGGTCCAAATATTCAGTCAACATATCAAGGAAGAAATGCAACAGATCAACATTCATCTCATCTAGACAATCAGCAAATCTCTTCTCGATCTCATTCCAGAAGAACTCACCGTTGTCCTCATAGGGTAGGGTCGAGAGGACGGTCTGGATAATGTCTTGTAGAGGAAACTTCTTATAAAGATTGTAGTTCTGTCGATACTGCGAGTAGTCCTTGATAACATCTCTCATATCAATAACGATGTATGCGGGACGGTTCATATCACTCACCTTAACACAACTCCTGGGTGTATGTTTGTTCTTTGATCAAACTAAAGAAGACCAGTCCTGCTTTGGACTGGTCTTTATCGTTAGTCTAATCTTCTTCTTGATCTTGATCTTGAAACTTCATCCTGTACCAATCATAGACCCTCCAGTCACAGGACTTGGTGATGACCATGGTAGTGCCTTTGACTTTATAGAAATAGATGTTCCAATGATCATTACCAACAAATTGACTGATTTGACTGATCAGATTGTCAAATCCAATCAGATACTCGTCATTGTCGATGAGATACTGGTACTCTTGTCTGACCAACTGATCCATGCGTGAGGCGCTGTGGATGTGACTGGTGTGTCTGCACAGTGTGCCTAAGTACCTCTGGATGACAGCGATGGCCATCTTGATAGCAGTCACAGGCACTCCTGGATCGGTCCTGAAGAACCTTCCTTTGGTGCGTATGTCACTGCTTGTCAAGACCACTTTACCAGAGATGTCATAAACGTCGTCAGCAAACTTCGCTATCTTGGAGATGTCTTTGATATAAGGGGACTCCTTGAAGTCATAGACATCGCCTTTACCACCACTGCTCAGCAATTGAGTTTTATAGTAGTATCTCTCTGACTCCAGTAAGATCGGTTCGAAGTTACCCAAGATGTACAAACCTTTGGGCGAAGGCAGAAGTCCTCTTCCACAAGGGTCTTCTTCAAGAGACATGGCGTGTTGTAGGAGATCTATCACAAGTACCTCTTGGACATGTGCTAGGGCTTGTGATAGGTTTTTGAAATCAATCATTCTGTAAGATCCCTCGAGCAAGTATGAGACTATCACCAGCGACCATGACTTTGACAGTTTGTTTCTCCAGAAACTTCAACTCATGCATGGTGATTTGTTTGTTGATGGCGTGTTCTACGAAATGTCCTACTCTATCGTAGACACACTTATAGACGTCGTGCCTGTAGTGATACAGTACACGGGTCTTCTTCAAAGCCAATACTTTGTCTATGGCCTCAGTAATCATCCAGTCATACAGAGCTTCAAACTCATGACTGGGGATGTTCAGATCTCTGGACATAGAGCTGAACTCTACCCAGAGATAAGATTTGATAGAAGACAAAGAGACGATCACCAGTATATAAGATTGATTAGGATTGTCTTGATTGACAGTATCTCTAGGATCTTTACTCCTAGGAACGATCCTTGTCATGGATATATCCTTGTGTTAAATGGTTGCATAATGTTATTATCTCAAGCTAGTCACAATATCAGTGCGTTCTATGGAGTTTTACCAGAATTGATATCACACCCTTCACTTGAAGTATATGTGGTTCTGGATAGTCTTAAAACAGGATAAAAAAAGACAGAAAGTAGACAAGGGCAACTATGCCCTTGTCTACTGTGTGGTTGTCTTTTACGTGGTCAGCTTCTTGAACGAGGAGTACAACATCTCCATGCGGCGACCCAAGTTGACCATATCCTCAGTCCCTACTGCCAGCTCCATGTCAAAAGTGGTCATGGAGATATCACTGAACCACCCACCTTCGATCAAAGCCGAGGTGCAGTTCTTGATAAAGATGGCTTTACCTTGGTCTTTTTCATCTTTGTCTTGATTGGTGAAACGATCAAAGACTACAAGGTTGCCCAGACGCGTGCCGATGATGAGGATCCTTCGACCACCCGGGGAGCAAGACCTCACCATGCGTCCGTATTCGATCTTGGGGGCATGTTCCCCATAGACAGCATTGTCCAAGTGCCCTACTTGGTTTGACCACTCCTTGTTATAGGGGAGGAAGTCTGAGCATTTGTCAAAAGCTTCAGTGAAGATCTGATTGACTGGATTCATAGCTTGGTTCATTATTTTCTCCTTTAAAATGAACAACTGACACACTAGCACATTTGGAAACACAATACTCCTCCACACCCTTGTGACATCACTCGTCACAAGGGTGTGGTAGGTTTTTTCTTACACTAACTTACAAGATCAGGCCATCATCGGTAGATTTGGTGTCGCGTGATGTGATCGCTTTATCGTTCACGGTCTTGCGTACCTCATCGTAAGATGCGATCTTCTTGTCCAAGCGATCGATAACTATGTGGAAGTAGTTTACGATGACACATGCATGGATCGGAAGACTCACAGTGGCTGCTTGCTTGGCTGCCTCAGAGATATAACCCACAGCATGGTACTCAGTGGGGATATTAGCTTCACCATTGGACTTCTCATCGACCAAAGAGACAAGTGAGGCCACTGCTTGACCTTTACCCACCTCGATGTCTTTAGAGAAGAAGTCCAGATAAGACAACCTAGGGGTATAGGTCGTTACTTTATGGTAATTCAAGAAGTTCTTCAGATCTGCCATATCCAGCTCACGGTTATCACCGGAGAAGACAAGGGCTAAGAACACGATGAAAGTCTGAGCTTCACTGTCGACCTGACCACGTGGTTTATCAGAAGAGTTTTCCCGGTAACAGACGATCACAGGCATCTCTCGCTTGTGTGAGATCACCTCGTAAGACTTCAGAGTCTTCGCTGTGTTCTCAGTCTCGATGCGGCTTCCTGTACTACCCACTACGATGGTGATGACGTTCTCACCTCTTGCGAGCATCTCAGAGACCAAGATAGGTCCCATAACACTGCCGGTGCCGCCAGAGGCGCTGTGTACGACCAAGTTGATATCGCCAGGTCGGTGTTTGTGCAAGATCTCCTTGCTGGACTCAGACAATGCCGTGTAGTTCGATGCTCGCAGCTTACCTGATCCATCCAGATCTTCCAGAAGATAGACCGAGTCTTTTGGGATGGATGGATCGATGTTAGATTTGGACGTGTCGATAAAGACACACTCCATATCCGTAAACCCTGGATTGGGTTTGCCTTGGTACTTGATGAAGTTGCGAACAACATTGATGCCAGTGCCACCTGTGGCATAGATTTTCATGAGTTTGGTCATGTCTTTACTTTACTGTGTTTGTTTATCGATGTCTACCAACTTTATGATCTGTCGATAGGCTCTGGTTACCTTAGTCACATACTTAGGATCTCCCAAGTGATGTCCATTGTAGCATCTGAGCGCCTTGGATTTGACTCCTTTGGCTCTGTTCAGACACTCTTTATAGATCTGAGCACCTGCTAGTACATTTTGATTCACGTCAAAGTACTTCTTATCAGTGAAGCGATTGCGATGATATCTCAAATGAACTTGTTTGAGTCCTACGCTTGATCCGTTCTTCGCTTTAGGCTTAAAAGCTGATTCAACCTGTATGATAGCTAAGAGTACTTTGTGATCTACATCCACACGTTCAGAAGCGTCATGTACAGCTTGGATAAGATGCTCACTATCCACACACTTGCTCTTGCAATGTACTTTGATATGATCGTACAAAGTCATTGGCGCATAAGACGCCATCGCTGAGATGTGATAAGTCATGACGATCACCACGACCATCAGACTAAAGATTCTATATCCTAGGAGTTTTGTTAAATCCATGTTCAGTTTATCCATCCTTGAAAAGTAAGTTGTAACATCTACCACTTAAAGTATATGTGACTCTTTAAGTTCAGAAAAGGACCTTAGATATCGGTCTATAAAAAACCCTACACGATGTATATCTTGTATATGTAGATAAAATTGCGCGCCCCTGTAAAGAGCTTTAGGAGACGACTTTAACACCACGGTATGATAGTGTCTATGTATATATGACTCTGTGAGCTTTGTCCTGTTGTTTTGTCCTGTTATATCTGGCTGTTCTTTCTAGATCATCCTCTGTAAGCTCTATCTAAGCTCAGATCTCAAAAATCTCATCTATCTCACTCTATCGCTTCTTAAAGCTCTAAAAGTAGATTGTGATATACTCTATTGTCTACATGTCGACTTTTAGGTGATCGTCTCTCTATATCTGTCTATATATACTTGCTGGTAGAGCTCTTAGATACTAGGTAAAAAAATATAGACAGAGTTCTATATCTATTGGACATGGTTTTTTTATTTATAAAAAAACCTGATGTAGAGAGCGAAGCGAACGGAATCAGTCCACGACAAGCCACCTACTACACAGCAAAGACAAGCCACCACTACCACACTTATCTACAGAGATGAGGAGTACGGTTGTGTGTAGTTAGGACTACACCCAACTCCCCCCCTAGATAAGCCCCTTTTTCATATATATAAGAAAAAAGATTATTTTTTTTCCATATTTGAAAATCAAGAGCTCTGTAAGGGGTTTTGTGGGTAGGCGATGTACATGAGTGATAACACACTCCTTAACTCCTCAAGCATCCGTGTGGGCGCTTGAGGAGTTAAGGAGATATGATGTTAACATCTCTACGGTACCACTCATGGTATGAGCCTACTTTTAGATAACAGTGTTTAGATAACAGTCTGATCAAGTCATCAGCATACAAGGAACTATCATGGGGATCATTAAGCTTGATAAAGCACCGATGCTTGATAAAGCACCACCAGTGACTGTGGATGCAGTCAAGAGTAAAGATCAGGACACTAAAGATGAGGATACATCTCCTGAAGATAAAGACGATGGTAAAGAGAGAGTGGTGGTGATGGACGGTCCTCTAAGCCATATCTACACAGCAGCTCTTAATTTAGCATATGCCAAAGAAGATACCGGTACGATGGGGATGAAGATCGTGCGCTATGGAGACATGGTCAATGATGCTGTGAGTGGTAGTTCTAGTTTGGTGGACGCATCAGGTACTTATGTATATGCGATCGATGATACATCATTGGATAGTCAAGGACTTGTATCAGTGCTTGAGGGATTGAGGGATGTGATCAAAGGTGGTAAGTACGATAGAGTCATCCTTGCTATCGAAGCCAGAGTCGTCAGTAGCAAGATGCAGCTCTTAGATACAGCCAGTGGTGAGATGGGTGTGATCGTTAAACTCAACCGCTCCAGTGCAGTGCATACCGTTTTGAGCGGTGTAAGGGTATGATGATGAGTGGATACACAAGTTTGAAAGAAGTGTTCGATAGGCACTTTGAGAAGACCAAGTTCGATGCTAAGATGGCTAAGTCTTTGTATCAGTATCAGATCTGGTATGTCAATAAGTCACAAGAACATCTGGAGTTCTTTGGCGGTAATCTACTTGGCGTACAGGTGGTTAGGTTCAAAGACAGTGATGTGGCTAGATTTTATAATGAAGTGATCGATGTAGATTATATCGAACTAATTAAAGACATCAGGAAAGTAGACACCATCGATCACAGCTTTAAGGTGGGTGGTGATGTGCTTAACTTAACTATGATGTATGTGATACATCGTTGTTTGGTTAGTGATAGTTTGAGTGATAGTCAGAAACACAGAGCTGCTTATGATAGTGCTTTGATATTCTTCTATCGTTGTATCTCAGCTATCCAGAGCTATAACTTCAGATATCCAGCCGATCCTAAAGTAGCACAGATGGCTTATGCTAACTTGAGTAACAAGTTTTTGATCAAGAAGCTAGGATCTTGGCATAAGGTTATGGATTATAGAAGTGAGGACCTTGTATCTAAAGGCTCTATACATCATAAGAGCTTAACTGAGTTCACAGATGATACTCAAGTGGTCTATGCCATCGCTGATAGTCAAGGTCGTGTAAGAGATCTTTATAAGAACTATTATGCTGAATTTGCCAAGGTAAGGGCAGAAGGTAGTAGTGTGGCTGTAACGTCTGGTACCTGGATCGATGCTGAAGGTGAAGAGACGATCAAGGAGAAGACCAAATCAAGCGAGGCTTATGTACAGTACATGAGACAAGCTGTGGTCGATAAACCTACTTTTGTCAAGGATGAGTTGATCTCTATCGTGGTCAAGATCAATAACAACACCAGTTTTAGAATGGTCAAGAGTACATTGAACTGGATGTGTGATCGGTACAACGATAGTAAACATCATAAAAAGATCGATGAACTGGTATCTACTACTGTGATACAGAGTCTTTATTTGATGGATCAACATCTTGATAACAAGAGCTCAAGAGACTATCCTCATATCTTGGTGACTTTGAAAAACCTTTATCTCTCTACACGTACAAGTGATCCACAGATCGATAAGATCCGTGATCTTGGTTATCAGATAGTGAGATCGGCCAATGGACGAGTAAGTGAGAGTTTGACTTTATCAACTAGAACTACTGTTATTTTGTATCTTACTCTTAGAGCACTTGTAGGACAGAACACACGATCTTCTTAGATCATGTGAGAAACAATTTCGGTAATGGAAAAGTATGATACAAAAACTTCTATTCAAACTACACAAATTCATTCCAGGGATCCGTTTTTATAAAACAACTCTGATACCTAAGGAAGATGCGTTTAAGATAGCTACTTTCCAGACAGTAAATAGATACAAAGTAGATTTCTATTTTTATCGAGAGAGGTGTGAGGAAGTAATCTCACGCAATGGTAAGATATACAGAGAAGAGTTCACAGCTTATATCATCCAATCGAGTTTTGATGAGAAACTACCACGATGCTTGCAGAGATACAATGATATGAAGTTTTTCTTCAACAGTAAGTATTTCATGATTAAAGACGAGAATCGACTATGTGAACAGTTGCTCTCTATCTACATCGATTTCCTCAAACACGAGATAGTACATGATCGAATCTGTGATGGAACCTCAGGCATCGATCCACTTGCTGATGGATGTTAAAACCATATCTTCCAAACAGAGCCTACAGTGGCTCTGTTTGGAAGATCTATGTGTTTTTTTGTCATTTAGTAAAATGATCTGATCAACCACCTACACAACCATTGAAGTAAGATATCCAGATGACATTACTTTTTTATGACGAATGGCGAGATAAGTATCCTCATGCTGTTGTTGATACCTTAACGGATAATACATCGTTTCTAAGATATAGTGCTCTATTGAAAACGATGAATGTAAAAAACTATGCATTTCCATTGTTGTTGATAGACAGAGAGTTACAAGGAGTAGATCCTTTTGATTCTAATATATCTCAGGAATTGATGCTTCGTATTGCTCTGGAGGCTAAGAATAACTTCTGGTATTATGTTAGATGTATCGCTAAAACTAAGGAAGGTGATAGATTTAAAGCTAATCGTGGTAACATGGCTATGTTTTGGTTGTTCTTCAACCATATCACAGTTATCTTGATACAGATCCGTCAGACAGGTAAGAGTTTCTCAACAGATACGTTGATGACCTACTTACTCAATATCGCTTGTCAGGACACAGAGATCAACCTTTTGACTAAAGACGATACTCTAAGAGCCTCCAACCTCACTAGGTTAAAAGATATCCAGAGTGAACTTCCCTTCTATCTGAGACAACACACCCGTGGAGATGTTGGCAATACAGAAGAGTTGTCTATCAAATCTTTAGGTAACAGATACAGAGGTCATCTTCCCAATAAATCACCTAAGATGGCTTTGAACGTAGGACGTGGTCTGACTTCTCCGATATTCCACGTGGACGAAGGAGCTTTCTTCTACAACATCGCTATCTCCATGCCTGCAGCTCTAGCAGCAGGTACAGCTGCTAGAGATCTGGCAAGACGCAGGAACACCCCGTACGGCACCATCATCACTACCACAGCTGGTAAGAAAGACGATAGAGACGGAGCTTATATCTACAATATGGTTCAGAACTCAGCCATATGGTCAGAGAATTTCTTTGATTGTAAGGATGAAGAACAGCTCAGATTAACTGTTCGTAAGAATTCTCCTAAAGCAGAGCTGCGTGTCAATTGTACATTTAACCATCGTCAATTAGGTTACAGTGATGCTTGGTTGAAGAACGCCATCGAAGAGGCCAATGTGACAGGGGAGGATATGGACCGTGACTTCGGTAACGTATGGACTTCAGGCTCACAGTCTTCACCTCTACCTGTCAATCTGTCTACACTCATTCGAAACTCACAAGTCAATGAATGTCATATCACCATCTCCTCTCCTTATGGATACGCTACCAGGTGGTATGTGCCTGAGGAGAAGATCGCTTACACCATGGACAGCGATCACCACATACTCTCTGTTGACTCCTCAGACGCTGTGGGTGGGGATGATATCGCTTTGAAGCTCAGAAGCGTGAGAACAGGTGCTACAGTGGCTTGTGGTAATTACAACGAAACTAACCTGATCACATTCAGTGAATGGCTCTGTAGTTGGTTGGTTGACTATAGAAAAGTCACATTGATCATAGAGAGACGATCCACAGGTGCTATGATATTGGACTACCTCCTACTCATGCTACCTTCTAAGGGTATCGATCCGTTCAAACGCATATATAACAAAGTCGTACAAGATGCTGATGAAGATCCAGGTCGTTTCAAAAGCATCGACAGAGCCATCTATACCAGAGATGAGCGTATATACATAGAACATAAGAAGGCCTTTGGTTTCTCCACTTCTGCAACTGGTGCTACAAGTAGATCTGAACTCTATAGCACGACTCTTCTGAATGCTGCCAAACTCACTGGGGATAGTGTAAAAGATCCTAAGACCATCGATCAGATACTATCACTCATTATCAGAAATGGAAGAGTCGATCATCCGCCTGGTGGAAACGATGACTTGGTGGTGGCTTGGGTGCTTTCATTTTGGCTTCTATCCCATGGTAAGAACCTACACTTCTACGGCATCGATTCCAAATCTATACTTGCAGACAATCAAGCTAAGAACAAAGACGTGACACCCATCACACTCTATGATAGCTATGAACAAGATAGAGTCAGAAGAGATGTTGAAAAACTAGTAGAGTCTTTAAAACATGAGAAAGACGCTTATGTTATCAGGATGCTTGAGAGTAAACTCAGAGATCTTGCCCTCAAGCTCAATGAATCAGATCAAAGACACCTCTCTATAGATTCTTTGATAGACTCTTTGAAGAAACAAAGAGGGCAGAATATAAAACAGATGTTTTCCAGGCATTACTGATCTATAAACAAAAAAACAAAGACCACCCACCACCAGTCCTTTATAGGCTGGTGGTGGGGGGTTTGTATGTTAGCTGAGCAAGATAGGCTGAGCCATGTTGTGGTTGAATTTCAACTGACGCATGTTGGAGTAAACAACAGATCCATTAAGACCCATGCTCATGTTCAAAAAGTCGTTATCAGACAACTTGATCAAGCGAAGAGCTAGGTGATAGCTCGAGTCAGAGATCGTTGTGTAAATGGCACTCTTGACCGCTGTACCGTCTTGAACCAACACCTTTTCAGATGACTGACGCAGGGAAACTGTCACACCGCTCATGGCTTCGTAGTATGCATCTATGTCGCTGTGGTAGTGTTCAGTGACTTTGTATTTCTCACCAGAGAGCAAACACTTCTGAGCAAGCATAACATTTTTCCACACATATGCTAGATAGTCGATATTGGTTCCTTTGTCATGGAACTTACCGCTATGAAATGCCAGTGTCTGGATCTCTCTGCTTTCGATACCGAAGTGCTCGCAGACTTTATCTATCAAAGTCCTCTTCAAACCCAAGTCACAGTCACTTCCCTTACTTTTATGTTCTTCCTCTTGGAAATAGCTTCCAAAGAACATAAACGGCTTCTTGGTCTTAGTCTTGGCGTTGATACTGCCATCAGTAGAACTAAATACCGTTTGGTTCTTAGATGCGATGTTCCTATCGAAGTTACCCACACCTTCTACGGGCTCAACTCCTATCCAAATGTATTCGACATCTTCATCACCCCCGTCGATCCTTTGGGTGATGTCGAAAGTCTTACATCTCTCTAGACTTGACACAAGAATAGCCGCCGCAATGACAGCTTCGTGATTAAATTTGTTGTAAACAACAGTATAGTTTTTCATCTCTTTTCTCCTTGAGGTGATGTAACAATTGAAAGATGACTTATTTAGCAGATGCTACAGAAGTCTTGACTGTCCTACACTGACCAATAAAGGTCAATACAGACAGAACAACAACACTGGTCCAATTAGGCCAGATTATAACAGGCAATGCCATCACTGGTGTCATAAGAACACAAGTGACACTTGCAACAACCCTAACAACATTAGGGTGTATCATACTCTCGTCTATCCCTTTGATCTCAAAGGTCCAGATCAGACCAATGTTGACCAAGGTTAATGACAAGATGTATGAAACTTCAAACCCCGCCCCAGAACTCACTCCCCAGTATGTAGAGAGTGAAACCAAGAACAAAGTGATAAAAGCCTCTTTTTTCAACTCAAACATTCTGAGATCCGTTCTATTTAAAAGACTGAAGAACTTGAGAACACTATCTCATCTAAATTATGTATGACTGAAATCTTCTACAAAGGTACCCTGAAGTATAGAGATCCACGTAGCCTTGAGGCTACGTGGATCTCATCTATAAAACCCTTTAGGCTTTTAATCCAACGTCTTAGCTCAAACCACTCACAGCTGAACTACCGAGGTTCTCTACTTCCGATTTATAACCCTTAGCAGAAGCTTCCACATCAGCGGCTACTGCGTCAATGAAGGAAGGTCTCAGATACGGATTGGAGTTGGTCATGTTGATCTCATCGAGGATCGACTGAGCAAACAGGTTGGTACCCAAGTTAAACTGAGTGATCGCAGTGAATTCGATAGACAGGTTGGTTATTTCACCAGCCGTTGTCAAATCTCGTTTACCCACGATCTCACCAGTTCCCTTAGGGAACATGTTTGTACAGACCCATGACTTAACCACCTTACGGTGACTTGGATCAGGTTCCATAAACAACACAGAGCACGAATACTGATCTGCCAGCATGTCGCCTGGACGGTTGCCGCTGTCCAGAGTGTTGGCCAGAGCAAACTTCGTATCAGGATCCATGATACCGTAGGTGATCCAGTTGTAGAGGAAAGTCTGGATAGGCATGCCGTACTTCTCCACAAAAGTGAAGACAGGTTCAGATCGTGCACGCTTGGTGTCGATCACTTCCTCTTGCAGCTCACCAGCACCACCCACAGGGTGGCTGTCAACCTCTACAGTCAGACCGGCATTGAGACCCTCAACAGTACGGCAATGGAGTTCGATCATGCTTTTGAGCGTGTCGACCCATTTCTGAGGATCAGGCATAAGTTGGAAGAACCGAGGGGCTTCCAGCAACACTGGGATCAGGTTGCGACGTACATAAGCTTGGTTACTTACCCACTCGACCAGATTGGGCGCGTAGCCCATCTGACCGCCGAAGGTAGGATCCAGCATTGGTTGGTTTGCTCCACGACCAAAGGCTTTTTGGTCTAGGATTGCATCAGTGATACGGGCCATGTTTCTTAACTCCTTAAATTATGCTGTTTCCAGGTCTTCAATTCTGAAGGCTTGGACGAAGGTGGTCATTACAGTCTTCATCGACGGCGAGTATACCTTGATTGGGAGCGTAAAACTGAACCCACGAAGCAGATCCATGTCAGTGAACTGAGCTTCTGGACGGATGATATAGCGCTCATCGAATCGATTTTGTGTACGTGAATTCACAAAATCATTGACTCGTTGTGAGAGCTGTGCATTGGTGAGGTTAGAGACACCAGAGAACTCACGCCAAGTTGCATGAGCCACCTTGTTGATCTGACCGATGGCCAAAGCTGTAAAAAAGCTGTTGAGCACCGAGGTATCGTCATTGTAGACAGTCTTCAGAGCAGGGAAGAAGTAAGAGCGACGGTCATAAGCCTGCACCCAGTTCAAACCCACATCCCAATTGCGGTTACGCACCGAAGCTGGCACCCAAGTGATGCTGATGTCGGACATGAACTCAACCACACTGCCTGGAGCGCCATCGAAGTGCGATCCATTTCTCCAACGGCCATTACCAGCACCCATGTAGCGAGCTGACTTGATAGCCACCTCGAGTGTCAGTGGCAGGTATTTGGTGAACTGACTGTTACGAAGCTTACCGCAACGACCAACGATCATACCACGCATCACAGGAGTACCAAAATAATCAGACTCAGGATACATCTGAAGACGGGTGCGCAAAGCGATAGCCAAAGAATGTTCTTCCGAAGCAGTCAGCACACGGTCATTGACATCGTGGGTCGCCAGAACAACGAAAGTATCTTTGCGTTGTGCAATAAAGGAGCACAGTGCATACTTGGTGTCCATCGGGAAACCCGAATCATAGATGATCGACTCTACGTTCACTGCCAGTTCTTGAACTTGACTGTTGGGGTTGAGGTACTCCAGCATCTCGTTCTTCACCAGACGAGCAAACACTTCATCGGTCAGTGTACCGTCAGAGCCACCTTCAGCAAACACATTGGTGAATTCTGAGAAACGAACGGTGTTAATTGAATCAACAAACACAAACGAATGATAAGGCGTGCTATTAGAGGTGACGCCAGTCAGGAAGTTAAAGAGATGTTTCTCAGTCACATCCGCTGTGAAGTCACTAAAACCATCCAAGAACGGCACTTCCGCAGCATGGAACATCCCAAGCAGTGTCTCGATGTTGTCATCATAGACAGACATCGAGCCGAACTCACCATACTGCTTAGCATAACGCAGATCGGTCAGATTCTCATAACTGGAGATGAACGTATCGCCAACATAGAGTTGCTTGTCGGTCAAAGGATCGACGACTTCTTTCTTAAAAGTCACCATCATCTTTTGTTCACCGAACAAGGTCTCCACCGTACGAGGAGAGGACTGAGCATCGGGACGCTTGATCACAGAGACAAAGTAAGGATACGCATGTTGCGTATTCATCATCTTCAAAGGCATGGCCGAGACAGTCTTCACCGTAGGCGCAGACAGACGGATACCACTCATGTTACCATCAGAGCCTCGACTCGTTGCCTTGAGCTCAAAGATAGGGTAACGTTGAGATTGTACGTTGGTCAAAGGATCGGTCTGATCACCTGGGGAGATGTTGAGTTGTCCGAAGTTCTGAGCAGCCAGTGCAGTGGCATGGTGGGTCACGACCCATTTGACTTTAAAGCCTGCAGCAGTGCCGGTGATGATAGGTTCACCCAAAGCGGTAAGCTTGATAGAACCATCTACATTGCGCTCATACAGATCCACTGTGGTGGGTAGCACGTCCATCCATGCGATCATACTGGCCTCAGGGCCGGCATCCTCAGGGATCACGCGTTGGATCATGCATGCGTTGCCTTGTGCATTGACCTGACCTGCGAAGACAGTAGCGTGGTTAGCAAACTTGCTACGCAGGTTAAACGTTTCTTGACCAAAAACTCGAACACTCTCAGCACCCACGACAAGCTGAGGTTCGACTGGACCTTTTTGAGCAAACAAAAAGAACTTTGGTAGATGTTGTGGGATAGCTTCGGGTTCGCGAGGCACTTGGCGGGTACTCAGATCCTGAGTACCATACTCAATTACCATCGGCGCGCCGTTCACGATTTGATTCGCCATTTTGAATTTCCTCTAGAGAACTTAAAGATCAGCTGATTTGGAGTATAAAGATGACTGTTTACAAAGATTGCTATGAGACGACCGTAGGCTCAATGCTGGACACCAAAAAGATCGTGACTTCCATCAAGGAGTCTATGATTAAGGATTCTTTAGGCCACGTTAGCCTGAACTTCCACAATGTAGGCAACTATAAGCCTGTATTTGTAACGGGATCTACTCCCAGTGAGTCAGAAATTCCGTTGTTCACTCATCCGATAAAGATTTTAAATTTCCAGAACACCAATTACGTCTGTTCAGATCTGAGATTCTTCCTTCGAAAAGACACTCCCATCGATCAGATTGAAGAGTCTGTGAAGAACCGCACAGAGATGAACTTTGTGAAGTCTCGAACTATGCTGTCAGTCATTTGGTTGGCTGAGGGCACATCTAAGATGAAGAACAGTCTTCAGTTTGCAGGTGTGGTATACGCTGCTTGGCTTGCGGAGTCCATCTCTAAGACTTACAATTTGGATTTCAAAGATCAAACTGTATTGGCTATCCTCAGTAGTCTTTTCTATCAGTCTGTCTTCAGTGATCAAAATGTATTCACTGAGGAAGACAAGCAAAAGATGGCTGTCCATACCATAAAAGCGACCAAAGCGCCGTCTGTTTTGGTTTTTGAAGTCTTTGATAAAGTAAAAAAACTCGACAGCATCGAGGATTACTGTCAAGCTGTTTCTGATGTGACAGAGAACATCCGGTTGAAGAACTTCAATCTGGCCGTCCTTTTGACCATCGTTAAAAACAGCTGGTACGGACTAAATGCCAAAGAGATCATCTCAGTGGCTCTGGAACACCCACCCACTTGGGCTGCTGTGGTCTATACCTCTTTGAGTGAGCGAACCTACAAAACCAGTTTGATCTACCGCATCGCTGAACGTTTCGGTAAACGTGGAGCTTCTGATGAGTTCATGAAGAACTATGTCAACCTGATCCAAGAGTTTACTGTCAAAGACAAACAATC
>JFJP01037471.1_pt1 | contig 34278 bp, 54 predicted proteins | sample 431651 | NCBI WGS metagenome assembly JFJP01 (sample SAMN02602958, study PRJNA72255) | Microbial mat metagenome, whole genome shotgun sequencing project. | biome: fresh water; feature: sink hole; material: water; isolation source: purple microbial (photo- and chemosynthetic) mats found in... | reverse complement strand
AACTTTTTTGGTAAAATGATCAAAAATGTTTGGTAGTGTCAAATATTAGTTATACCTTTGTCCTGATTTATAATTTAAATGCATTATAGGTAAAAAAAAACATATATAGAAACAAACATCAAATGAACCTATTAAACGGAATGACTGGTGATACCAATGGTGGTATTTGCTTAATTAAACAATATTTATATTATGAGTACAATCAGGAAATAACTGGTTGTACTTGCAGTGAGTCATACGGGGTGAGAAAAACTGGATATACCAATACTGGTATGTATATAACATCATATAAAAACGCCAACCCAAATTATTCAATAAATACAACTGACAATGGTATTTGTGTTAGTACAAATGAAATTCCTATTACGGGTTGGGTTGAAACATATATAAATAAATTAGTTACAACTGGTTATACTGATAATGAGGGTTCACCAATAGAAGATAGGGTTATATTTGATACATCAACTGGTACTACTGGGTTAGAATTTTTTAGATTAGACCATGAAACTAAATATAGTGGTTGTGCTACAAATACAGATCCAATGTGGGCTATAAGTGATATCGAAACAAATGAGGTATGGAATGGTACTGGTGATGGTTGGTATTATAAAGAATTAAATGATTGCAATGAGGAAACTGGCTATAAAGTTATTTATTCAGTTGATATAAACCCAAATTCGCCATCATACAATCAATCAACTTCCGTATATGGCTGCGTTTCAGTTCCGATTTTGGTAACTACCGCAGTAACAAATAGAGTTAATAATACCGCTATGAGTGGTGGAAATGTAATAGATGAAGGTCTTACTGGTGTACATACGAAAGGTATTTGTTGGTCTACAAGTGTTTTACCGACAATTTCAAATTCAAAAACAACCAATACAGAAGCCTACGCATCATTTACTGGTCAAATAACTGGTTTAACTGCTGGATTAACTTATCACGTTAGAGCATATGCGACAAATGATAGTGGTACTGGTTATGGTAACCAAATAAGTTTTATTGCCATTTAATTTGGTTATCTCAAAAGTTTTTCGTACATTTGCGTTGTAATTCAAAATAATAAAATAGTTTTATAACACAAATGGAAAATAATAATAAAATTAAAATAGGTAAGAAAGCTAAAATAGCTGTTGAGTGGTGTGATAACCCAATTAATTATTCTCATGAAGCAAAGAAAAATATCATTTCTATTATGTCAGATAGATATGGTATTACAAAAGAGTCTATAAAAGTATCATTTAAAGCAGTGAAAACCAATGATTTAGGCGAACAGATAGATGTTTCAACAGAAGTAATTGATAGTATTCAAGACCCAAAGTTTCAAATCAAGTTATTCAATGATTATATCAATGAAAACAAAATAGTAGATGTAGATTTCGAACACATTAAAAAAATAGATTCAGAAATTAATTCAAAAATAGATTATGATATTTATGACAAGTATCGTAAATACGAAATTGATTGGGTTGAATTTGATAATTTCTTATCATATGGAGAAGGAAACAGAATAGATTTTACAAAACTAAATGGTTTGACCCTGGTTACTGGTTCTGGTGAAAATAGGAACCAAATCGGAAAAAGTTCACTGGCCATCGATTTAATTTCATTTTTATTATTTGGAAAAACACAAAAGCCATATAATTTATCTGAGATATTCAATAAGTTTTTAGATGTTCCGACATTCAGAGTTTTTGGTGGTTTAAAAATAGATGGTAGTGACTATGTAATTGAAAGACTGGTGACTAGAGCTAGAAAAAAAACTGGTGAGTGGGGTGACGGTTCACAAAAAGTTAAATACTACAAAGTTATAAACGGAGAGAAAGAAGAACTAGCTGATAATACTATAAACGAGCAGGGCGAACACTCAATTCAAACCAATAAAATCATAAAAGAAGCCATTGGTAGTGAAAAAGATTTCAGTATGATAGTTTCAGCTACATCAGATGATTTATACGATTTGATTAAAACTGGCAATACAGAAAAAGGTAGGTTATTATCAAAATGGATTGGTTTATTTCCACTAGAAGAAAAAGATAAATTAGCCAAAGATAAATATAAAGAGTTTGAAAAAGGTTTAAAATCAAGGACTTACGATAAGACAACGCTGGAAGCCGAGATAACCAACTCATTATCATCAATAAAAAACAACGAAGAAAATAATTTATTACTAAATGATAGGGTTACTGAATTAAATAGTTTAATTAAAAACGAACAAGAAACCAAAGACACGTTATTATCATCGAAAAAGCAGATAGATCAAAATATACTAAAATTAGACATCAATAGTACAAATATAAAGCTAGAGAGGATAAAAACGGATGCTGGTTTAAAGAAAGCTGAATTAGAAACACATAACACAGAGTTTGAGACATTAAGAGAAGTTCAATTTAACGAAGAACCCTATAAAGAAAAGGTAAAACTAGATAAAGAAATCTCCATTGAGATAAATGAAATTAAAAATCAGATAATTCAATTAAAGTCAACAAATAAAAATCTCATTGAAAGCGAGGTATGCCCAACATGTAAAAGAAAATATGATGGTCTAGATAATACTGAAACAATAAAAGAAAATGAATTAAAAATAGTTAACTTAACAGAAAAAGGTATTAGTTCAAAAACAAAATTAAATTCAAATAAATTAGAAATTGAAAAAATCGAGGGTGATAAAAAATTATATGATAGGAAACTAAAACTAGAGAGTTTAATTAGCATAATTCCAGTTCAAATCGAAAATCTAAGGGGTGAATACAGGGAAAACGACAAAAAAATCAAGGAATATAACAACAACAAGGAGTCAATAGACCAAAACAATAAAATTGATTTAAATCTAGTAAATATAAACGCTAAACTAAATAGTTTTTCGGTCGAAAGAGATAATAAACTGAAAGAAATTGAAAATGGCAAAAGAAATATTACGGAGCTAGATAAGAAAGTTAAAATAAACCAACTGATAATTACTGAAATAGATGGTGAATTAGTTTTAATTAAAAATTGGAAAGTCTATCTTGAAATGGTTGGTAAGAACGGAATATCAAAAATGGTATTGAAGAAAACCCTACCAATTATAAATTCAGAGCTAAGTAGACTATTAGATGATGTTTGCGATTTTGATGTTGAAGTTTATTTAACACAGAAAAACGATGTCGAGTTTAAAATAATAAAAGATGACGTTGCATCAGATTTAGCTGGGGCATCTGGTTTTGAGAAAACGGCATCCGCACTAGCTTTAAGGTGTGTTCTGGGTAGTATATCGACAATGCCAAAACCAAACTTTATTGTATTAGATGAAATACTAGCTGGCGTAGCGAGTGAAAACTATGATAACATAAAAAATATGTATAAAAAAGTTGAAGAAAACTATCAATTCATACTACATATAGCTCACATCGATGATATTAAAGACTGGCATACTGGTGGAAGTATAGTAATAAATAAAACAAATAATATAAGTTCAATTACAACGATTACGAATAATAATTATTAAAATGAAAAAATATACAAATAATTTACCGTACTACGGTTTAGATATTGATAAAATCAAACAGCTAACATTGAGAGATGAGAAGAAGCTAAGCAAACAAATTAAACTAGGTGATATAATTGCTAGAAATAAGTTGGTTTCAGCCAATTTAAAGCTCGTACTGAGTATAGCGCACAAATACAAGGATAAGGGTATTGAATTCAGTGAACTAGTGGCAGAGGGTAATAAATGGCTAATTACGGCAGCCGATAGGTTCGAAGGTAAAAAAGGTTTTAATTTTTCAACATTTGCTTATTGGTGGATCAGACAATCAATGATATTACTAATAAAAGAAAAAAGCAAAAGGGAAGAAATTACCACTGAATTGATATTAGATGAAAACGAGGACGTTGAAAAGTTTTTAATTGGTGAAATGTCGTTAGGGAATGCACAAATGCATAGTTACTACGAAGATAAAGAAATAGAGACAGAGCAAGAAGTAACTGAAAATTTATTTAACGATGTAATTTTACATTTAAACAAACTAACCGAAAAGGAATCTGAGATAATCAAACACTATTATGGTATTTGCGATAAAAAAGAGTTGAATATCGGTGAAATATCAAAGAAATACAAAATAACATCAATGTCCGTTTCAAACATCATAGAAAGTAGCATAAAAAAGGTAAGATGTGCTATTTTGGAAAATAATTGATTAGTAAACCAGTAAATTAGAAAAACAAATATATTTATAATAAATTAGAAAATGGCTAGATACATCATAGATGAAATAACAGGGTTAAAACATCAACGAAAACAATTAGATGAAGATACGGTTTTTAGGCAGATGTTTAGTGATATGCGTACAACGACTAGGGATGTAACATTAAAAACCAAATTAAACGAAGAGTTTGAAACGGTTGAAACGCAAGAACCTCAAAAAAAAGAAGTTAAGATAGCTCAAAACGACCCATATTTTGTTGAATTAAAAAACAACATGACTAAGTTCGTTGGCGCAATTAAAACCGATGATAATTCATTGATAGTTTACCCAGAAGATAACGATGTAGTTTTTAGTGCAGCTATCACTGGTTTAAATGATTTAAAATTCCAATTTAGATACAATGATCAAAGTGGTGGACTATATATTTGGGCTGATTCCGTATTGCTAACAAAAGATGCTGCTGATAAACTAGGTAAATTGGTGGTGTTAAAAGAACAATTTTCAAGTGAATGGGATACGAAGTTAGCTGAATATCAAAATAATGTTGGTTGAATATAATAATTACGTAATATAAATTGAAAAAGTTAGATCGAAAGTCTAGCTTTTTTGTTTTTAGTTATATTTATAGTAAAATCAATCTAAATGACCAAAGAACGAATTAAACAGATAATTAAAGAAGAAATAACCAAAGCAGATGTTAAGAAAATGATAGATGATGAACAATCTAAGTTTTTAAAATCAAAGGAATTTGAAGCTAAAGTTAAAACGCTATCAGCTAAGGTTATAGAGGAGTTATACAAACTACTTTGGATGAGAAAAAGTTTCTGGGCTGACTCAATATCTAAATAAACAACTATTAGAATGAATATAAAATTAACCGAATCTCAAATATCTATATTGAGAGAACACTCAGAACTACAGAACAATATAACTGAAGAACAATTTAATAAAGAAGTTAAACTATTTTTATATAATTTAATTTCGAACGACTCTCACAGTCAAATACCAAGTAATTTTTGGCAAATGTTAGGTTATAAAAAACATGAGGTTATCAATTTATTAAATAGATTTGGTTTAATAACCAGAGTTGAAAATCAAGAACTTAAAGTACCAAAAGCCAATTTCGAAAGAAAACTAGGTAGGTTATACTCATATATGTTTCCAGATAACCAACAAACTATAGTGGAAGAAGGAGAAGGTGGTGGTGATATGGGTGGTGGCGTTGATGCTGGTGGTACAAATTCATGTAGTTCAGTCGGTGGTAGTTATGAAATTCCATTTACAGCGCCATTACGTAGGAAAATAGGTTCATTGTAGAAAATAATTCATTAAAAAAAGAAAAAAATTAAAATACAATTATATTTATAATAAAATTAATAACATGGGTAAGTTCATCAGTGGAGCTCAAATAAAAGAAATGTTGAAAGAGAGTATTTTTTCAAATAAAGTTGAAGACTTATACAATAAAGTCAAAAACGATCCAGCAACTGAACGGGCTAAATCAATAGACATGCAAGATAATTCCGTAAACATTCATTTCGAAACGGAAGTTGGTTATGATTTTAATAATTTAAAAGAAGATGATATCGTAAAAAGATTAAAATTGTATTTAAATCAAACCAAAAAAGATTTTATTAAATATGAAAAGTTCTCAGATACTGGTTTAAGAGGTGTTGGTGCTATGTTTTCAAAAGAAACACCATATGTTAGGATAAATGGTTCAATTTCACTAAGGAAAACCGTTCCAGTGCTTAGAAACGATGGAAATACGCCAATTAGAGCTAATTACGATAATTATATTTTTGAGTTCACAGAAAATTCAACTAAAAATCTAGGGATATCAGAAAAAGAATTTATAAATAAATATGGTGAAGAAAGCTCAAACAAAATATCGACGTATATTTTATTAACAATGAACGATGCCAATAGAAAAAAAAATGAAAATAAAAACAATATGGTAACTACTTTAACTGGTACGCAAATCAAAGAAATGTTGAAAGAGAGTGAATTGCAATACAATCCAGTTCTCGGTCCAGACGTAACTAAAAGCAATACAAAGTCAAATAAGGAATCTAATAAAGAGACCCTAACTAAGATAGAAGCATCTTTAAAAAATAATATTAAGGGTGATAGTAAACCCGTAAAATTTAATACTGGTAAAGGTGGTTTTAATAACAATAAAAGCAATCTAGACCTAGAGTACAGTATGGAACCATCTGACGAATTTAAAGATCGAGTAAAAGATGGTTTAGAAGGTAGTCCGAAAATGGGTAACAACGCAGATAAAGATGACGAAGCTACAACCAATGCTGGGTCAAAAGAGTTCTATAAAAACTCAAAAGCATCTAGTAAAGAAAAACTAGACAATGAATATACACTTAAAAATAGTGGTCTAACATCTAAATACATTGAAACACCAAAGAAGCCTACAGCATTTGAGGGGGTTGATGTTAAAAAAATGAAACGATTGAATTTCAAAAATACAAATTTTCTAGGCGAAAACCATATGTTCAGTTTAATTCCAGAAGATTACAAGAAAGATGGTAATCAGTTCATAATGAAAGATAAAGGCCAAGATGAATACTTAGTTGAATGGAAAATAGATAACTACTCAAACAATGGTGTTATCAAAGGTCATGAAAATAAAGTTAAATTAGCTGAAGAGTTCAATAGAATTAAAAATCTATACAGTTACAGTCAGAAAGACCAAATGGGTATTGCAACAAACATGGCAAAACAATCAGAAGATAAATATATAAAAGAAAATCTTGATAAAATTCGCGAAATATTAGGGTAGGAAATCCTCTCTTTTTAAAAATAAAATAACAATAAAACAAAAACAGAGAGGATGACTAGGAAAAAGCCAGTAGATAGTGATGTGCAAATAAATGATAAATTCGGAATACTGGAGAGGGCGGTTAAATTAATAGCAAAATACGGAATATTTAGGGTTATTGGTGGGTTCATGGTAGTTGTCTTATTTATTTTAACAATAGGATTATTTTTAAATCAGAAAAAAGTAACAGAAGATGTCATAAAAGAGCAGACATCCATAGCACTAGAAAAACACAATAGTAATATGCAGCTGAGGTTAAATGAAATAAACCCAAGGATAGATGCAATACTATTAAAGTTATTAATTGATTCAAAAGCGGATAGAGTATTTGTAATAGAAATGCATAATGGTTCAAATAACCCAAGTGGATTACCATTTATATACGGGGAAATAACATACGAACAAATAATAGACCCCAAAATAGGAACAATAGCCGAGGAATATGGGATAATGAATTTATCTAGGTATCCATTTGTAAACTACGTATTTAGTAATAAGCTATTTAAAGGAAACTTAAACGATCTATCAAAAATAGATAGCAAATTAGCTGGAAGAATGATACAGAACGATGTTAAATACTTATATATGACAGCAATAAGTGGTAGTAACGTAGATTTAGGTTTTTTGGGGGTGAGTTATATTAATAATCAACCCAATAAAAATGCTGAGGCAGCTATTGGTTATGCGGCACAGAAGATATCTATATTTCTAGATCTATATAATAATTCAAAATAATAAATTTAAAAAACGGTTTCAATGAAATGAGTGAGAAAAGTAAATTATTTGTCAATATTGCCGAATGGGTATTAATACTAATGTTTGGATGTTTTAGTTTATTTTTATGGACTAGTGGTAAGAAATTATCAAATGAATACGAAGCAAGGAAGGTTGTCAGAGAACAAACATTAGATGCGATTTCAGATTCAATACAATTATTAAAAAACAAACCAACCGTTTTAATATATAAATATACACACAACGGAGATACTATTTACGTAAATCGCAAACTAGAACCGATAGATGATAGCATATATAGTTTCGCAAAGACCGATGGACCAGTAACTTACAAAATAAAAAACAAAGCAAAACACGTTAGTTGGTACAAAATCAACATCCATGTTGATGATCAAATAAACACCTCAAAAAATTAAAACAAAAAGTTTTTCATCTATTATTTGGTTTTCTCGATTATTTTTCGTACATTTGCGATGAATTAGGGATTAAACAATAAATAATAAAAAAATAAAACGTTATGGTAACATTATTCGCAGTACTACTTTTCATAAAAGTATTTATCTTATTTTTCGCAATACAAATCGTATTAAAAAATCTATTAAACCTTTACAAAGCACTAAGAACAGATACCCCAACTGGAACTAGCGACCGAGAACTATTATACATAGGGCTTAGTATCGCTTATATCTTTGCGTGCATATTCGCTTAATTAAAACAAATAAAAACAAAAACGATGGATGATAAAATAAATGCACTGGGAAAATATTTCGGTGGATATAGTGTAATGGACGCACCGAATGAGCAAGGGAAAATAACAACGTTCAAATTACTAAAAATAAAAATACCTAATGGTTGGGATTTATATCCAGTAGAAGAAGTCAAATACTCGATAACACCTAACATAAACCAACAAACTGGTGAATGTGAACTATATGGTGTTGGAGAGATAGGTTTATCTGGGTTATGCGATTTCGCTCAGGAAATAATCAAACATAATTTAGATAAAAAAGCTAAATTCGATTTATTTCAAACTAAAATTGCTGAATTAAATGATTTATTTGATAAAACAACCTTAGAGGATCTAAAACGCCTAACTTTTGGATTTAATAATGCAAAGGAAAATAACCAACCAAAAATAACCAAAGGAAATAAAAAAGAAGAAAACCGAGGCTTACTGGTTGAAAATGATGAACTAACAAATTCAAAAATAGAGTTATAAAATTATGGAGATATTAAGTTTATTGGTATTTATACTAGCGTGTTATGGCCTATCAAATATGGTTGTTTATTCAAATGGACCATGGCATGTGTTTAAATGGTGGAGAGAGAAAGCAAACAAAATAGGTGATAAATTTGGTGAGTTATTTAGTTGTATGATGTGTTTTCCATCATGGGTTGGTGGTATATTATCAGGTATAAACCTATTTCTAATACCACAATTTAGTTTTACACCAATGAATATGTTATTTAGTTCATTTATAGCTGGTTATAGTGGGTCATTGGCTATTGTTATTATATTAGTAATCATTTTATTGGATAGTGCAATAGCAAGTGGTACTAGCTGGTTGATACACAATATAGAGGAATACTTTGAACGAGGAAATCAAAACTAGAAGTCATGTTAAACGAAGAAAAAGAAATTAAAGATTTTGAAACGGAGAAATTAGTACTAAATAAAAAACTAGAGATATATCAAAACAATCTAGTTGAAGAACTAAATGCTGGTGGTCTAGGTAATGATATAATACATCGTCTAAAGAACCCAATCAGACTAACAAAATTCCAAGTTTTTAAAATGAAATGGAACGTAATTATTGATAAACTATTAAATGTACTGTAAAAATGCAAAAACTATATAATATACCAACAAACAACCAATTATATGAAATTTCAACGACTATCAATGAAATACTCAAAGATACAAAGAAAGATAATATAACTATATCGTTTGAATTAGAGAAAGACCAACTAAGACAATTAGATGAGGAGTATTTCTTTAAAAACAACCCAGAAGTCAAACAATCTGATTTTGTTCAAGGGGAGATGGTGATAATAAACATAGGAGATATAAAGTTTAATTTCATAAATACCGATGACTCCAGAAAAAATAGCTGAGATAAAGGCTAGGATGGCTTTAAAGCAGCAAAAAAAAGATGAGAAAAAAGCCAAAGAACAGGCTATCAAAGATGAAAAGAAAAAACAAAAAGATTTAAAAAAAACAAGGGTATATCGGAACAAAAGAAATAAAAAAATAAGAGAAGCCGAATTAAAAAGAAAACGTAAAAAGGGTATATCAACCGAGAGGAAAAATATAACTTCATGGAGAATAATGATTGTAAGTCAAAATAAAAAAATGACTGAGATATGTTACGCTAGTGAAAAAGAAGATGCACTTTTTAAATTCAATAAGATAATAGAGGAAAACAAAAAAGATGTCAGGTTTCCAATAAAAGTTTCAAGTAGAGATCATATTCAAATTAAAGCAAAATACGAGTTATTGTTGTTGGAATTAAATAAAAAATTCGTAGACAACGAATCAATGTTACGTAACGAAATTGGTCAATTCGCACCAAATAAAGCAAATTCAGAAAAATGGATAATAAATCAAAAAGCAGATTTTCTTATGGAGGAAAGTTTTTGGGTCTATGGTTTCAATCCGAGCTCACAAAGAAAAAGTTTCAATTGGATTTTGAATGACTTTCTAATAAAAGGTATAGAGAAAATAAAATACCCAATGAAACGAATTACAGTCTATAAAAACAAGATGGTAATAGATTCCGATGAAGATTTTGATATTGTAATATGTAAATGTCAAGAAGATGCTATTAGACTATATAACGAGCTAGAGAAAGAGATAATTAAAGCAAAAATCAAATCAGTATTTTTTTCTGGGTTTTGTAGAGATACAAATAGAGAGAAATTAATAGAGAAAATAGCTTTAAAAACTGGCTGGGCAAGGACAAAAATAGTCAGACCAAGCACAAGACCATGATTTAGTATCTTTTAACTATCAAAAATTGGTTTATAGGAAAGTTTTTCGTACATTTGAGATGAATTTGGAAATGAACACGTAGATACGGTTTAAACAGTACTAACAAGTAAAATATAAAGAGATATAAATAAATTTAGTAATAGTAATAATTAATTTAAAACAAAAAAGAAAATGAGCAGTGAATGGTTTAATGTTAAAGTAAAGTATGAGAAAACTCTGGAAGAAGGAAAAATCCAAAAAATTGGTGAAGAGTATCTATTTGATGCATTGTCTTTTACAGAAGCGGAAGCAAGAGTAAATGAAGAGTTGAAACCTTTTATTAGCGGGGAGTTTTTAACGGCTGCAATTAAAAGAGAAAAAATCAACGAAATGTTTTATAATGAAAATGGTGATAAATGGTATCGCTGTAAGGTTGCATTTATCACATTGGATGAAATCAAAGGAGTTGAAAAGAAAACAACCAATGTTATGATGGTTCAAGCGAACAACGTAAAAGAAGCGTGGGACGGACTACAAGAGGGATTGAAAGGTACAATGGCTGATTACGAAATTACAGCTATTGTTGAGACCAATATCCTAGATGTTTATAAGTACGAATTGGAGAAATAATAAATTAATTGGTTATTGTAATGGATATTACTGTAATTTCTATTACAATAACCTTTTTAAAATTTATAACGATCACAACTAAAAACACTAAATGTTAAATACAAAAAATATAAAATATGGCTTACAAGATGTATCAATCATCCCAGCTCCATTTTCAACAATTGATAGTCGCTCAGAAATAAATGTATTATCAGAAAATGGCATGTTATCGCTATTTACTGCGCCTATGAGTAGTGTAGTTGATTTAAATAATTATAAATTATTTGAGGAAAATAAAATAAACGCGATTATACCAAGAACGGTTGATATAGAAACTAGAAAACAGTTATGTACTGAAACGTGGTGTGCATTTTCATTGGTTGAATTTGATAATTTATTTGGTTTTGATGAGATAAAAGACAACAAGGTTAGAAAAGTATTAATTGATACAGCTCACGGTGGAATTCAGTCACTACATAGATCGATAAGACTAGCAAAAGAACTGTTTGGTGATAAATTAATTATCATGGCTGGAAATATCGCCAACCCAGAAACTTATGTTGAATTGAGTGAAGCGGGTTGTGACTATGTCAGATGCTCTGTGGGTACGGGTGGTGCTTGTTTAACCTCCTCAAATACAGGCGTTTACTATCCAATTGCTAGCCTAATTGCAGATTGTTACGAAAAATCACTAAATTTAAAAAAACCAGCAAAAATAGTTGCAGATGGGGGAATTAAAGGTTTTTCAGACGCAATAAAGGCGATGGCTTTAGGGGCGGACTACGTAATGTGTGGTTCAGTTTTCAATAAAATGTTGGAGAGTGCTGGTGAAACAACATATAAACCATTTACAGAAAATACACCAGGATTTCAATATTTAGGTAAAACATTCGAAATAGTCGATCAATACTCAGAACGCATTTTAAACGATTTTAAGGATTGTAAAGAGTTTCATAAGACTTTCTACGGTATGTCTACTAAAAGGGCTCAGAAAGAGATGGGAAACGCTATAATTAAGACATCTGAAGGTATTGAAAGAACACAGATAGTTGAATACACGATGAGTCAATGGACAGAAAATTTTACTGACTATTTAAAATCAGCAATGTCATACTGTAATTGCATAAACCTATATGAGTTTATTGGGAAACCACAAATGATTTTGATTTCCAACAACGCCTATAATTCAATAAATAAATAAGTTCTAAATCCTAACAGTTCCGTTTGGGTTAACTGGTGGTTGTTGCTTTGGTTGACTTGTAGTAGTGTTTTTACCGCATCCACAACCCTCTAATAGTATATTATCCATAATAAACAATTTTTTATTATAAATATATGATTTAGAGAAATAAATTACAAATAATATAAAAAAAATGAAAACATTAATTAAACAAATTAAAGAAAAAGGGTTTAAACCACTAAAATTCGCCATATTTAACTATATGGATGATGCTGGTTATATTTCAGAAATTGAAGCAATACACAAAACAAAGTTTTCTATTGAAGATTTTGAATATATGGCATTTGAATTATCACTAAGCGAAGTAAACGGTTTTAAATATAGAGTATCTAGCGTATTAAAAAAATATGAAGATTTAAAACATCTAATAGAGGTAGAAACAGTAAGTGAAAATGGTGAAAAATCAGCCATGTTGTTCATGTTGAAAGAAGAAGGGAAAGCATTTATCGTAAAACTAGTTGATTTTGATTTACTAAAAACTATAAAATAAAAAATTGACCTAGAAAACAAATTAGTCTAGGTCAATTTAAAATCATTAATTAGTTTTTATTGGTATATAGCTGCGTATAAACGGTTAACTTGTTTACTATCAAACTTATAACTACTATCACCAGATTGATTTTTTTCTTGGTGTAGTTTTTTGAAAGCGAGAGATCTACCAGCATCATCACCAGCACTTTTAATAATACCAGCTTTAACAAAAATTTGTGTTACATTTTTACTAGGATCAGCAAGAGCTTTTTGAATAGCTGCATATTTTTTTGTAAAAGCCTTAGTATTTTCAACAGTATCATCAGATTCCTTTTTCTTAGCCTCATTTACAACTTGTTCAACAAGTTTGTTTATCTTAGCTTCAAGTAACTGCATAGCAAGTATATTATCCATAATATTATAAGTATTTATTTACTATAAATATGGTGAGAAACAAAAATAATAACAAAATAACAAATTAAATTCAACCGTTCACTTTTTACTGATGTTCATTGTACGCGAACAGAGTTATTCATTGAACAAAAATAAAATAATAAACAAAAATAAATAACTAATTTAAAAAACAAAAAAAAAGAAAATGGCAAATTTAAATTTCGTGGGTAAAATTACCCAAATCAGTGAACCTCAGACTGGCAAAAGTGCAAAAGGGGAATGGTCAAAAACAACTATCGTAGTTGAAGATGATAATCAGTATCCAAATTCAATCGCTTTTGAAGCATTTAACAAACCAGAAGTAATCGAAGGACTTTCAGTTGGAATGAATGTAGATGTATTGTATAACGCTAAAACAAGTGAATACAATGGTAGAACTTTCAATAGTTTAAGTGTTTGGAAAGTAGAAGTAAAAGATGGTAGTGTAACGGCTAGTTCAGACATGATGAATACGACTACTAGACCAGTAATGTCAGGTGGTAAAAGTAATGTAGTGGACGAAGGTGATTCTGATTTACCTTTTTAAATTAAAAACAAGATGCGATTGAGTTAACTATATTCAATCGCATCATAAAATTACAAAACAATGGATACAAAAGAATCTCTACTAATCCTAGCTATAGTATGTGCAATCGCAATACAAAACTATATCTTTAGAGAACAAATTAAAGAAAACAAGCAAGAAATAAAACAAATCACAACTATATTGAATCAACAGGACACTATTAACACATTCTTATTGAAAATATCAAAATAAATGCTTACAATAATTAAAGATATAGATCTAATAAAAGATGTTGATAAATACGATGTAATACTAGTCGGAGTAAATACCTATCATCAAATGAGTGGTGGATTTCAAGCAAAAGTAAGGAAAACATACCCACACACTTATAATTTAAATCTAACAACAAAATACGCAGATAGAAACAAACTAGGCAAAAGAATCACAACCAACGAAACTAACCCAGCATTTTCATTGTGTTTTATTGTATATGGGTATAATTTTAGGCCAGATCTAGTAAAAGACTACCTAGATTACGAAGCACTAGAAAAGTGTCTTAAAACGGCTAACAATCAGTTTCAGGGACTAAAAGTAGCAACTACTGTAATGGGTGGAGATAAAAGAGATGGAAATGGCTCAAAAGAAAGGATTTTAGAGATAATGGAGAAAAATTCGGATAAAATCGAACTATTTGTATATGACTACGAACAACTACCATGTACATATGAAAGAATCAAAGTATTCAAAGACAATAGGGAAATGTGTACTGGAAACAAGGAATTATGTAAAAAAATAGTAGCCGAACAAACAGCCGAAAGAGCCAAGTTGACCACCTTCGAAGAGGTTCAAGGTAGAAAAAAAAGGATAAAAAAAGAAATATTGGAATTGTTGAAGAAATAAAATATGAAATGAGTAAAGATAAAAATAAATAATTAAATTTAAAAAAGAAGAAAGAAAAATGAAATTTAAAGAGTTAGAAAAGGATAGTGAGCTTGTTTCTAAAATTAAAGAAACATACTATAAAAAAGAAATTGGGTGGGACAAACGAATAGATATGATGCTAGATTTGGTAAGTCGCTCAGTTTCAGAACGTTCCATGAGGAAATGGTTGGTAAAGTTAGGTATAAAGGATAAGGTAGATGTCGTACCAGAACAAATTGAGGTAGCAAAACAAAAAGTACATAATAAAACAAAAAAATATTATTTAATTACAAGTGCTCAAAACGCTACAACAATAAATCATAAGCTATGGGTTAACATGCAAGCGTATGCAAAGAAACTAGATGCTGAAATTTTGGTTATCCCATTTAGATACCACAACCCAACATCTATTACATCAAATAAGAAAGATGACTGGTGGAATCCAGAGCTAGTTCCTCATCTAACACTAAATAGACACAATTTAAATAACAAAATAAGTGTTTTAGCCGATATAAAGATACAACCAACCGCACCAGATCCATTGTCATCACTAGAGTCTATGACTGGTTCACATTCAAGTATTGTTGGACATCCAAAAATAGAACTAAAACAAGTTGCTGGTTTAGACTCAAGTAACTATAAATTTATATTTTCAAGTGGGTGTTGTACAAATGAAAATTTCCTAGATAGCAAGGCTGGTAAGAAAGCTAGTTTTCATTTTTCACCTGGTTTTGCTTTGGTCGAAATCAAAGACGAGGATACTTTCTTTTTTAGGCAAGTAGCAGCACAGGCAGATGGACAGTTCATTGATATGTTTTATCACGTAAAAGATGGTAATGTAAATAGAGTTGAAAGTGTTGATGCAGCGATATTAGGGGACGTTCACTGCCCAGATACAAACATAGATATCTGCAACCTAGTCTTTAATGGCTTGTTTAAAAAATTATACCCAAAAAGCATTTTTATGCATGATATCATATCGGCAAATTCAATATCATATCATAATTTAAAAGATCCGTTCTATTTACATAAATTATTTACTGAAGGTAATGATTCGCTGCAAGAGGAGCTAGATAAAATGATAGAATGGCTTAAATTTGTGGAGCCATATAATTCTTACATAGTAAAATCAAACCATGAACGCCATATTGATGATTTCCTAAAATCGAGCGATTGGAAGCGCCTAACAACATTTAAGAACGCAATACCATATATGGAATACTCTTTAGCTATGTTAAAAGGTGAAGCTAAAAATGGTGTAGTTCCATACGTAGTAAATAAACACTACCCAAAAATCAAATGCTTAACAGAAGATGATAATATAGTTGTGAATGGGTATCTTTTATCACAACATGGGCACGCTTCGCAGAACGGGGCGAAGGGATCTACCGCTGCCTTCTCCAATCTTGGTGTGAAGGCTGTGATAGGCCATCAGCACACAACTGCCAGAAAATCAGGATGCTGCGTCGTGGGAACTTTTTCGGGGTTACGGTTAAATTACAATCGCGGCTTAAGTTCCTGGTCGAATTCGATGGGAATAATCAATAAATTAGGGAAATTCCAACACATTATATTTTGGTATACAAAAGATGGTATTGAGTATACTACTATCGAATAAAACAACAATTAAAAAAGGAGAGAACTTAAACGCTCTCCTTTTTATTTATAATGCCAAATTCAATTAATTTCTCTTCAACATTTTCAGTATATTTTATTACTAGGAAATTAATATCATTATCTTTACAATAATTTAATTTTATCTCATCATGTCTTTGTTGTGTTATAAGTGATGGTTCGCCACCGAAAAATTTTATGGGTTTATAGTGTTGTATTCCGTTATATTCGATACATATATTATTATTTGGTAAATAAAAATCAAAAGGTAAAATAGCTTTATCTCTACAATCTTCAAAAGTCTTTTCCATTACGAAATCAATACATTCAACCTTCAATAATTTTTCAATTTGCTTTTCGCCAGTAGACATTCTACATTTAGGACAACCATTTTGAAATAAATGGTTTGATGGTGATTGCTCAAAAGTACCATGTATTGGACATAGTATTTTTATTTTTTGTTTCATATTCACATAGTTTATTAGTGAATGGTCATAAAAATTATCATGCTTCTCATTGAAATGTACAATCATTTCTTCCTGAGAATAAACATATGTACCAGCACATTTTGAACACCCACTTCCCTGCTCATGTGAAGATGCAGTAGTTATAAACACGCCATGAACTGGGCATATTATTTTTATTTTATCTGAATTTCTTTTATATTCGGTAAATAACGAATAATCATATTTTAGACCATGCCTTTTAATAAAACTTTCTTTAACAATTTCAACTGTAAAATTTTTATGTTTCACACATCTCGGACACCCTTTAGATTGCAAATGGGAAACTGGTGTTACCATAAATGAACCATGTTCCTTACAAATAACTTCAACTTTAGTTTTATTATTAATATAAATAACCTTAGAATAATCATATCTATCCCCATGTAATTCTTTAAATTTAGACAATACATGTTCAGGTGTGTGAAATTTATTTTCAGTTCTTTTTTCCAAGGCACATTTCGGACAAATAGAACCAGCTATATGGTTAGATGGTATTATGGAAACATCTCCATGCTTTTTGCAAATTATAGTCACATATTTTTCAATACCAACATAAACGACTTTTGAATAATCGTATAAATTACCATGTTTCTCTACAAATAAAGAAACGACCTCTTTCTGTGTTTTCTTTTTATTGTGAGCACAATTAGGACAACCTCTTTTTCTTAAATGTTTATCGGGTGACTGTTCAAATTCACCATGAACCGAACATATTATTATAACCTTAGATGATATATTTACAAACACCACCTTACTATAATCATACCTATCTCCATGAACCAATCTAGCTCTCTCAATAAATTCTTCTGTGGTTATTTTTTCATTAGGCATTTTATAAATCCTCCACCATTTTTTTCAATGCTTTTATTTCTCTCTCTACCATATTTCTAAGTCTCTGACTCATGTTCATACCATTTATTTTACACAATTCACGATATTCATTATAAACATCTTCATCTAATTGCAATAGAAATCCTTTTAATCCTTCTTTTTTCATACTTATTAGTTTTTATTATTTCTATATAAATATAGTCTAATATATTTTTTTCACCATTTCCCAACATTTATTTTTCATAAACCCACCTAAACACATGAGTTATAAAATTTTAACATCATTTAACCTCTAACATTTTGGTTTATTCAAAAGTTTTTCGTACATTTGAGATAAATTAGAAAGAAAATATAGGAAATATGCACTCTACCCATTTTGGTTTATCTTAGTTTCAACATTTACTTTAGTAGAAGTAATCCCGTTCATAGCACTAGAATTACTAACAGTTCTATGGGATTTTAAAATTCCTAAAAAATTTTTTAGTTGGAGTGATTGGACAGAGAAAGATGATTATTTTGCTGGAACCACATACTACGATAAAAACATATTAGAAACAATCATTAGACGTACTACTGGTGGAGATTACAAAAATGAAACAACAATTAAATAAAAATAAAAAAAAAATGACAGAAAAGAAATTAAAGGAAGCCATCGGCTCAGAAAGGCCTATCAAGGCAATCATGGATTTACTAGAAGCGTGTAACAGTCACTACAGTACAATCAAAACATCGATTATTTTAAATAATGTAGATGTAAAAGACAAGGCTTGTAGAATTATTCAACATTTAGACAATCCAACATTAGAATTAGAAATCGAGGAATTTCAGGTAACATCGGAGACAAAGGGTTACGAACCAAATGGGGAGTCTCATTGGAAAGATATTGAAGTTTTAAATCCCACTATTATATCAGAAGAACTAGACAAGGCCTATTTCATCACCGTAGATAATATCTTTGGGTTAAATTCAGTTTTAATATCCAAAGAAGATAAATCTTTAAAATTTAGTTCAGCAAAATTATTATCATAAAATAAAATCAAAATAATTAAAAATAAAAAAACAAGAAAAACATGATAACATTAGAAAAAGTATTTACAGAAGAGAGATTAGAAAAATTGAGTAAATTAAATTTACTATCAACATCTCACACAATTTATCAATCAACCATTATCAGAGAAGATGATGACAACCCAATTTATTTAACGCACCAAACCCTACCAGAAATTGCTGAAATTAGTAACGAAGATGAAGCTGACCCAGGATTTACTGGTGATGGAGATGATGACTACGTAAGTGGTGATTACCTATGGTTACCAATTTTATATGATGATATTACATTTACAGACTTACTACCAGTAACTGAGTTAGGTAATGTAAGTCTTATTACTAGTAAGGGTATTTTTAAACTGGGTAATGCTATTTTATGTGATGGGTGTCAATTAATTTATGATGAGTCCGTTTTATTTGTTTAAAGCGTGAAATCAGCATTACCGTTTTTGGTGGTAGTTGTCGATTAATAGTTTGAAACCAAGAAAATCCAGAGATGTTTTTAATGTTTCTGGATTTTTTATTCACAAGTTATTTGGTTTTCTCAATTATTTTTCGTACATTTGAGGTGAAATTAGATTATAAACATTGAATTAAATTAAATGGAAGAAAAGTTGTATACAAGTGAGTTGAAGAGGGTTTTGTTATTGACACAAACTGAATTAGTAGAGGATTATCCAATAACTAAAAATATTACAGTTGATTATTTTATATTAGCAGTATTACAATCAAAGCAATCAAACGCATATAAGATATTATTGAGTTATGTAGAGGAAAGTTCACTTGTTTCATTGCATGATTTTTACGCTAAATTCCTAGCTCAGGTTAGTTCTACCGTTAAACCATTACCAACTAAGAAAGCTAATAAAGAAATCGGTTTTGATGTTGAATTAAGTAAATATTTATTAGATTCAAGTATTGAGAAAGATAAGTTAACTGATCCAAAACTAGGTAGTGAACATATTTTATTGGCTATTTTAGCTGGAGATAGAGACCCAATTAAACGATTTAAGGTTATAGGAGTTGATTATAATAACTATTTCAATGAAATCAACAAACTAAGGGTAGAAGATTTAAAGTCAATAGATTCAAAAGATAAAAGAGCTGAGTCATTTGGTGGTTCGGTTATTGGTCAATTGAAAAACAATAAGTCTAAGAAAACTATGGTTGAGACGTATTGTGTGAATTTAAACACTTTGGCTCAACAGGGTAAGATAGATGAACTAATTGGTAGAGAGGTAGAGGTAAAAAGATTAATTAAAGTTCTTGGTAGAAGGAATAAGAATAATTTGATATTAGTTGGTAATGCTGGTACAGGTAAATCACAGATAATCAGCGGATTAGCTAACAAAATTGAAAACAATGACGCTATGTTCCTAAATGGTAAAGTTATTTTATCTTTGAATATGACCAGTATAATAGCTGGTACTACATTTAGAGGGGCTCTTGAGGATAGACTTAACAGTGTTTTCAATGAGATAAAAGATAATAAGGAATTTATTTTGTTTATTGATGATATTCATACGGTACTGGGTGGTAATTCAAATCAAGCAGCAGATATCGCTGGAATACTATCTACGGCACTATCAGACAGTAGTGTCCAAGTAATTGCAACAACATCCTTTAGTGGATATAAATCAGCCATTGAAAATAATTCAACGTTAAGCAGAAGATTTCAAAAAATAGTAATTGAACCAACATCAATAGAGGAAACGGAAAAGATATTATTTAATTCAAAGAAATACTACGAGGAATACCATAACGTAATTTATAGTGTTGAAGCTATAAAAGCATGTGTTTCATTGGCAAACAAATATATAACTGAAAGACAACTACCAGATTCAGCAATTGATATTATGGATGAATGCGGTTCAGAAAAGAAAGTTATTGAATTAGATTTCAGTGGGTTAACAAATTTAAAAAAGGAATTAGTTACTAATCAAGTCAAGAGAGATAAAGCTATGAAAATAGATGATTATAAACTAGGTGATGATTATAATTCAAAATGTAATGATATTAAAAGTAAGATAGTTGATTTAGAAAAATCATTGAAATCAAAATCAAAGAAAAACATAAAGCAAATAAACGAGAACGATGTTTATAATATAGTTTCCGAAATGACTGGTGTTCCAATTACTAAATTATCAAAATCAGATAAACAAAGATATATGGATATCGAAAAGAAATTAGGGGAAAGTGTTATTGGTCAAAGCGAAGCCATTAAATCAGTGGCCAAAGCTATCAAAAGAGGTAGAATGGGTTTAGGTAATAAAAACAAGCCAATAGCCTCCTTACTTATGATTGGCCCTTCAGGAACTGGAAAAACGATGTTAGCTAAGAAGTTAGCCGATGAAATATTTGGTAGTGAAGGTGCTTTGGTTAGATTTGATATGAGTGAGTATGCTGATAAAACTAGCGTGAATAAGCTCATCGGTAGTAACTATGGATATGCCAATGCCGAACAGGGTGGTCTACTAACAGAAGCAATCAAAAAGAAACCATATTGTGTGTTATTACTAGATGAAATCGAAAAAGCTGATAAGGAAGTGTACCAAATGTTCCTACAAGTACTTGATAATGGTGTACTTACCGATGCTATGGGTATAAAAGTATCGTTTCGGAATGTTATAGTTATAATGACATCAAATTTAGGGGCGAAAGATGCTGTATCACTAGGTAAAAGCGTTGGGTTCGGTTCCGTAGTTGATGATAATAAAAAAAGCATTGTAGACAAATCAATCAAAAACCATTTTAGCCCAGAATTTCTAGGTCGTATTGATGATACAATACATTTCAATAACCTAGGAGACAATGAACTAAAACAAATCATTGAATTAGAATTAGTTAAATTAAAACATAGAGTAAACGAAATTAATTACGATATTGAATTTGGCGATGGGGTAGTTGATTATCTATTAAAGATGGTGGTTGAGGATAAAGCTAGTGGCGCAAGAAAAATAAATAGAGTTATCCAAAATGAAATTGAAAATGATATTGTTGACTTATATTTAGGTGAAGAACTAGAAAATGGTTATGTTTTTAAAGTAATAGTGAATAATAATAAAATTGAGGTGAAATGAAAAAAGAAGAACAAGAAAATTTAACAATTAAAAGCAAGGATAAATACTAAGAGTTTATGAAAGCTTATAATTCAGAACATAAGTATTGTCCTAAGTGTGGTGATAATCAATGTACTACAACACTAATGGCTTATGTTTTTTACTCGGATAACCCAGAAGATTATAAAGATAAAAATCAGTGTACTTGTGTAAAGTGCGGTGATAGACACACGAGGCATGATAGACTGAAATATAAACAAGAAACAATTCTAAATAACATAGAAGAAGAATGTGTCTTTAAATTTGGGTTATCTGAAAATGGAAATAAAATAAAGATCACTGAATTGTGCGATGAAAATTATAGAATATATCTTACAAAACTTGAGGCTTTAAAAATGATTCAAGAAATGATGGCGATAATTGATAAACTTAATTGAAATGAAATTAGAAAAAGTAGAGATATTAAATTATGGAAACATATTAAAAAATAGTCATGGTATCCTAACTATTAGAGCAACTCTTGTATTTAAAACTATTTTTGGTAAGAAGAAACAAATAGAAATATTTCCGAGTAATGAAGTTACTGAAATAATTACAAAAAGTGCAACGTTTTATCACTGTAGGTACATTTACGAAAATGGTGAATATTTAAAGTACGACTTGAATTGTAAAGTAAATCGAATAATACACAGCAAGTTAAGTTATAAAATAAATGAAGAAGACTAAAGAACCACCTAAACCAAAATCCACCTATTGTATTGGTGGTTGCGATCCTAAAAATATAAAAATGGTGGATTCAGTTATAACCATGTTTGGTGTTAGAAAATCAATAAAAATAAATTACGAATGTTTAAAATGTAAGAAGAAAATATGAATATATTTGAACATATGTATGATTCTCAATTAATCTATATTAGAGAAGAAGCTAGAAATAATAAAGATTGGAAACTATCAGATGAAATAAGAAATTATCTAGATGGAAAATTAATATTTATATTCGATGGTATAGACGGACAGAAAGCATATCACCTAAATAATGATTATTTTAAACGTAAAGAACTATTATCAGAAACTAAATTATTGAGTAATAGAAAATATGTAGAATACAAAATAAGTGAAAATGCTAGGTTTAATAGAAGACTTATTGGTTCCCTTAGTAAAAGTTGTAGAAATATTTTAACAGAAGAACTAATTAGAAAAATATTTCCAGATAGTGCGTGGTAAAAAAAAATATCATTTAATAAATAATTAAATATGGAAAATAAAATAAATTATCACAATAATGGTACCGAACAAAAGCTATGTGATGCACTATTAGAAGGTTTAGAACAAAATGAAAGAAATTATAATGACTGTTACGTTTATAATTATCCACATTACTTTGATATAGAAAGCGGAAAAATGATTGAAGATACGAATCCACTAGTTAAAAATATAAAACTAACTTATAAAGAATCACCATTATGTTTTGGCGATAAGCATTGTGAAACGCTTTCAAATATAGAGTTTGAGCTAGTGAGAGACGGTAAGATGTATAGAGCAGCAAGAAGCGCAAACAACAGTTTTCTTAAATACAACCGAGAAACATTTGATATTATTTTAAAAATACATATGACGAAACAGAAAGTTGTTGAATTAGAAAGAGAAATTAAAAATAAATTTAGATATAAAATAGAGGGATTTAAAAAATGAGCCAACCAATTCCAAATAAAATTAGAGAGCAACACCCAGAAATAGAGGTACCAAAAGTTGAATACATTTTATTAGTAGATGGAAATAGTCTAGGAGAAACATGTTTCCATGGTGATAAGAGAACAAATAGTAGAGGCGAACATTATGGTGGTATATTTCAATTTTTTTTACAAATAAAAATACTATTACAGAAACGAGACTTTTCTAAGGTATATCTATTTTTTGATGGGCCAGACAGTGGGTTTAGACGCTGGGAATTATATAACCCTTACAAAAGTAATCGCGACAAATCATATCATAAAAGTGCTGGAGATTCAGACTATTACAAACAAATGGATGAGTTTTGTAAAAAAGTAATAAATAAAAAACCAAAGAAAGAAAAAACGCCAGAACAATTAGTCCAAAAAGAAGAATTCTATAGAGGTCTCAATATAATCAAGGAATTTGCTCAGGAGTTATTTATGCGCGAATGTACGGCTAACCTTGTTGAAGGTGATGATTTTATTGGGTATTTTGTAACAAAAAGAAAAGAAAATCAAAAACTAGTAATCGTATCATCCGATATGGATTTAGCACAGTTAATCGAACCAGATGGTGTTGCTATCTATTCACCTCAAAAGAAATTATTCCTATCTAGTGAAAATTTTAATAAAAAGATTGGTTATAATTATATGAATATCAAACTATTAAAGCAGCTCTGCGGTGATTCATCTGACTGTATTAAAGGAATATCTCAACTTGGAACCGACACACTATTTAACATAATACCAGAACTAAAAACAAGGGAAGTTAAAATAGAAGAGGTTATTGACAGGGTTAAAGTTCTATCAGAGGAAAGGACTATAGAAAAGAAGAAACCTTTAAAAGTATATGAAAATATATTAAACCAAACATCAAATTGCGTACACGATGGAAACGTCTTTGAAATAAATGAAAAGATAATAAATCTTAGAACTCCGTTATTAATAGAGTCTGACATTGAAGAGGTAGAGTCTATTATGGACTCTCCAATAGATCCAGAAGGGCGTAACCTAGAAAACCTCTACAAATTAGTTGTAAAATATGGTATCGACGAATTATTAGATGCTAACAAATTTGCTAATTTCTTTTCTACGTTTAACACATTGAGAGATAAGGAGATAAAGTATTATAATAAATGGATCAAAGAAAACAATAACTAAATAAAAAAATGAGCAACTATCAATCAAGTAGTTGCTCATTTTTTTTGATCTATTATCATCTATATTGATAATGGTGCAATTTTTGTTGTTAATGACTTTATATTAATAATTAAATATCATAAATGGCGCAGTCGAATCTGTTTCAAAATTATTGTATTTCTCAGCCACTCTAAAACCATTTTTTTCATACCACTTAACTAAATCATTTTGGTTCAAACCACCACCATTTGTTTTAATGTTATTAGTTGTGGATGCTCTCAAACACAAAGGAACATCCATCTTCAGACAAATATTTTTTATTTTATTTAATAATTTAGTTGCATAACCGTTACCTCTAACAGCGCTCCAAATTTCAGATAAATATATAGCCATTTCACCATCTTCCAATTGTTCGAAAGATAATTCAGCGTGGGCGTACTGTTCATCCATTTTCAACGTATTTAAATCACCACTCAATAGCTTATAAAATTGTTTATTTTCGTTCAATTTACTCCCTTTCTCCTCGTCCAAATTCCCAAAAATAAATTTTTCATCTCTCAATAATCTACCAAACATCTCTCTAACCTCGTTTAACCGTTCAGACTTCTCCGTAGATAGTTCTTTTTCAGCCCAATCTTTTGGTTTACTACCAGTATAATAATCTAATTTTTCAGCTAAATGTTGTAATGCTATAATTTTTTGGAATTGAACATCAACCTTAGTGTGTTCTTGCTCTATTTGCTGCCCTAATTTTAACGATTTTTCTATTTCTGATACATCTACCCCATATAACTCAGAAAGCATTGTAACAGCCTTAGAAATCATTTTATTGATGCCTTCTTCTTGTACTCCGTTTTTCTTTGAGTTGAATATATCATATAGATAATCCACTACTTTTTCTTTTTGCATTTAAAATAATTTTTACTATAAATATATTGAAATTTATTTTTAATTGTTTTATAAACTAAAAAAAGGTACTCAATGAGTACCCTCTGTATAACTACATAATATCTAGTTAGTTACTCAAATCACGTAGAAACTTTATGACAGTTTCCATTTCTGGGTTTCGATAAGCATGATTTATATAACTAACTGGTTTATTTAAATTATGTTTATTAGTTTTTATATGTTGCTCGCAAGCTTTTTCAGTAAAGAACACATTTTCGTAACTATGTTCGGTAGTTACATTATATTTACTATAACCATTATCTTCCAAATAGTTTTCAATATCGTAATCGTCCATTGAGTTATATCTATTTGTTGGTTCAAATAATGCATCTTCATCATCAAGATCTTTAAACTCATCTCTCTCCATGAAAGCTTCTAATAAACAGCTTTTTATTTCTTCATCTGTTCTTAGTACAATATCACCATCACAATCAGATACCCAAATAACATCACCATTATCACCGTAGGTGGCTACTTCTTTATCTGTTTGAATTTGATAATAATACGGACTAGCGGTACATCTATTATCTTGTTTTTTTATTTCGTTTGATATTTCCATTAAGGAATCAAACATTTCAACTGAAATTTCTATTGTTTTCATTTTACACAATTTATAAATTCTTTATATTCAACACCATCTTTACAATAAATCCACTTTCCACGAGTCAGTTTTCGTGTAACTCCACACCTAGTACATTTTCTATTAGAATTGTTTGGAAAGTTAATCCAAGCATGAAAAATCATCTGACTTCTATCTACTTTTTTCATCTGCAAAATTCATTAAAAGATTTTAAAACATCTAATAAAAAAGAATCTAATTTATTTTCAACATAACTAATATCATTATCATCTAAATCATTATATGTGTGATTAGATAATTCCCCTACTATAGACGCATTCGTATCTGCATCACCACCGCATTCAACAGCTTTTAAAATAGCTTCATGTGTTGAATTAGTGTAACAAAAAACTTCTGTTACAAACTTAATGGTTGGAATTGCTTCTACCTCAAATTTAGAAAATGTTTTTGGCTCTTCAATGTTAGAGATTATCAAATTCTCATTACCATTTTGATACAAATCATCTAATTGCAAACATGTAAGAACACTTTCTCTCGTATTATGTGAATTAAGTAAACTCGCTCCAATATTTGCTTCTCTAAAAATTTTATCATTATAAAAAGTGTAAAGTATTGGTGAGCAGCGCATTAGATTTCCGTTACCCCATGAGTTATTTACTGAACCCATTGGAAATTTCAACCATTTAGCAAAATGATTACCATAACCAACATTGGTATATTTTTCACCAAAATATTTATAAGCCGCTTCATAACTAATATTTTCCATAATTGCGAAAGCCGTTGCTAAAGTCATTACACTATCATCTGTAAATACAGAATCTTCATTATGTAATATAATTGGTTTATTATAGCCAGTATGTTTTGCAAATTCAAAAGGTTGACCACATAAATCACCTAAAATTGCTCCGTAGAGTTTGTTGTTATTCATTTTATTATTTGGTTTCAAATTTATAATACAAAGGTAATATGTTTTAATGTATGGTGAAAATAATTTAAGATTCTTTATATTTCCAATTTTTTTATTATAATAATTGTATATGGGTTACATCTATTTAATAAACGAATCTAACAGCAAATTCTAGTGAATTAATTATTTGCAGAAAGTTTGAAACTAATAATACATACAAGCTTGAAAATATGTTACACAATCATTACCAACCAAAAAGATTGAAAGGTGAATGGTTCTCTTTAACAGATGATGAGGCTATTGGATTCACGGATATATGTACAAAATATCAAAAAACTATTGATTTCCTACTGGAAAACAACGAATTTTATAGTTAATTCAACTTTGAAAATTCTAAATCTTCTTTTGCTTCTTTGAAAACCGATATTATTCCATCTATTTTTGTTTCATCATCGGTAATCGAACCACCTAATTTACGTTGTAGGTTACGAGCCTGATTTTCAGATAGGTTACAAAATATATTCAAGTCAAACGATACAAAATAAAAACGTTACAACTCCACTATCATTAGCATCACCAACATAAATATAACTGTTATAACTTGGTACATACAAGTTATTACCTATTTTAAATGTTGTTAAATTATGCCATAAAAACATTGTATAATTACCTTTTTCTATTTGAATTTTAACCTCATCTGAAGTTAAAGGTTTAGTTATGTTATATACAATTTTGGTTATAAAATTTGTGTCAAGGTAAATATAACCACCATCAAATAAACCACCATCATTATTGGTAAGAATGGTAAGATATAGATTAGTTTTTGAGATCTCATTTGTAATGGGGCTAACTATGTCAATAGCTAATGCGTGGTTATCACGTCCTCTATATGTATATGGATTATCTAAATATATTTGAGTGATGTATTCCCTGGTGGTGACATCATTACTAGATGTTATTTCAGTGTAATTATACTTTCTAATCTGAGTAGAAATAGAATAATCATCGGTATAACTATTTCTTTCTGTGTATGTGGTATCATAATAATTTTTTATCTTAGAAAACTCCCATGACTCTCCATGTCTAAGTCCAAATAAAACATTATTCTTATTATTATAATCAGTAAAATTACTAATAGTGACAATATTGTTATTGTTATTAAAACAAGAGTCCAACGGCTTATCCAGATACGGGATTGAATTCACATTGCCCATAACATAAACCTGTTCGAGACTCACTGTAAAACCATTTAAAAACAACTCATCTAATTTAGATTTTTTAATTTCATGCGTCTCATCTTCAGAAACGTCACACCCAAAAAATATTTGGGTTGTTGTAAATAATAATAATAATAATAATAATGTATTTTTCTTCATGGCAATTTTCTAAAACTAGTTTTCTTATCAAAGCCTTTCGACTCGATCTTCTCTATATTACTTCTACTATCTACTTTATTTTCGCTTTTGGTTATCTGACTTGAAATCCAATCTGAAATCATCTTGTAAACAACCTCTGGTGATAGTAGACTTTGTATATTGAACGATGATAAATTTGGATATTTTAAATAGTTAACTCCGCCAGCACCATTAAAAGCCAATAATATACTGCAATTTTCTTTCTCATTGATCAATTCAACATCTACTACTGGTTTAATTAGTACGTAAGGCGAGCGAGATTTTGAATCTTTTAAATAAATCAAATCTTTCACTTCTATATTTTGGTTTCTATAACTATATGGTGAGATATATCTTTTATCATCACCAAACTCATGTAAGTTTTCACCATAATAATAACTATCATTTATTTTATAACCTTCAACCAAATAACCACCAATATAAAATCTAACAACTACATCATTACTAATTGAGTAAGGTAATTTATCATTTTTAGTCCTATCCAATACAATTAATGGATCTTCACCATAAACTCCAATCAAAAAATCATAATAATCTTTTTGACTTCTTTTAGTTATAATCTTCATAATCAATGTTTTACCAATTTTCAACATTACTTAAATCTAATTCAGTCTTAGTTAGATGACTAACCACCTTTACTCCGACTCCCATGTCATATGGTGTAAATACGTAATCATACAGACCATATTCACCAAAAATTTCTTTAATTTTTGTTTGCCATTCGTTTAATCTAACAAGTTGGTTTTCATCTAATTCAAATTTCATTTCTTAATTGTTTTAGTTACTGAACTGCTCAGTCCAAAATTAATTTTTTCTAGATTAGCTATTGTATTACCATCATACATCGTCTCCATAGCCAATAATTACTAAAGGTAGTTTTTTTAATCAAAATAGACTTTGAATCCAATTTAATAAAATAATGTTTGAATTCAATATAACAACAATTAGTTAGTGGGTCTGTTAATAACGTAGATTCTGGACTTACCACCATTTTTCTAAAAACTGATAATGATTTACGTTGCATATCTGTAATAACTGGTTTATCCTCACCAAACCATGTTTTCAATTTATTTAATCTAACTGAAATTCTTTTTTTCTTGAAACTATTTTTCATTTTATTTTTGTGATAAATATTCAACACTTTTTCCTGATTGTTCAATGGCTTCGTTTATCAGTCTATCAATTCTTTCATCTGAATGTTTAAAATTAGCCATTTTAAGTAAAGCTAATAGATTTTTGATAGGTGATAATTTGTTTCTAATATCTGGAATTGAAATATATCCTGATATAGGATCGTTTTCAGTTTCGCACAAACCATATTTATTTCGTAATATATCCAATGATTTAACATTAAACGAACCAATATAACCGCTTTCATATGGGTCAGTAACGATAGAGTCAATTTCATTAAGGAACAAAATAACATCATTCGGTAATCCATTCTTCTTTTCCATTATTGTATTATTTTAAAAATATTAATTCGTGTAATAAATAACTCTGTCCGTTTTTAGATATAATATGTATTTCTGGAACGTATTCGCCTAGCTTATAGTCCTTTATAACTGTTGTAATAGTAATTCTATCAACTACCCCAATCCAATTACTTTCTTTTCCATCATATTTAGAAATATAACGAAAATCTTTTCCAACTAAATTATCTAATTTCATTTTGTTTTGATTTTTGAAATTACGTACCTGCTATAACTATCTGAATCGTAGGGTTCTAAACCAGCCTCAACTGGCTCATAAGTCGAATAACCATTTCTATAAGCTTCTTTAAGTAATGTAAATAACTCATCATAGGTTAATTTAAATTCTACCATATTTATTTTATTTAAATGCCACAAAGTATTGAATTCTGGATGCGTAATTTGGGGTTAGCGTCGCATGGTTAAAGACAACAATCTTTAATTGGATGGGATCATACAATTCAAAAGATACAACCGCAGATCTGTGTGAGTCATTATCCTGTAAGAATATTGAACCATTAGGATTCTCTATATAAATATCCACATCAGTGACATCTGCATCATCTGAACATGCAAATATGAGGTACTCTGTATCTGCATAAAATTGTCTCCAATTATAAACATAGTCTGATTTGACTAAATCACCATACATTTCAGTTGCTATCGTGTAACCATTAGCTACAGCAACAGCCTTAGATTCAGTATAGATAGACACTGAAAAACTAGAAATAGAACTTAGCAATAACATTGCTACCAATAAAATTTTAATTGTTTTCATTTTGTTTTTTTATTATTATTAATTGTTAATTTATTTTTAAAATAATTATTTATTACTTACGCATTGTATCAGCAACAGCATAATGCCATTTCTTCATCAAATCATCACTCGCTTTATTGTGAAAAACCTCAATCATTTCTTTAGATGTAAATCTTTCTTGTGATCGTTTCAAATAAAAATGTGAATTTCCAGAGGGTGTGTAATCACTAAACGTCTCTGTCTTATAATGTTGAATATCTAATTCAACCAACCAATCTAATATATTTTCTAATTCTTCCATGATAAATCTATTTTTTTTAATTTGATAGTACAAAGATAAAACAAAACTTTTAAACCACCAAACTATTTAACATTTTTTATATTGCAAGTGGTAAATTTCTAAGTGTGTTTTTAGAAACTTGGCAATATATTTCAGTTGTTTTACTTGAACTATGACCTGCTAACTTTTGTATGACTCTGATATCCACGTTGTTGTCTGTTAGATTAGTGAAACAACTATGTCGCAATAAGTGAAAGTGGTAATTTTCACCTAAATATTTCTTAATAATTTGATTACAAGATGTTGAACTATATTGATTTGAAAACTGACCGTTAAACATATATTCAACTGGTCTATATTCTTTAAAATAAATTCTTAGTAAATCTAATATATTTTGAGTTAAAGGTACAATCCTATCTTTTCTTCCTTTAGATTGAATTATATTTATAACCATCCGCTTAGAATCAATATCTTTTATTTTTAAGTTTATTACTTCCGAAACTCTCAAACCAACTGAATATGCAAGTGAAATTATAATTTTATGTTTGATATTATTAATCTTTGATATTTTTTCTAAGAGATAATCTTTATCAATAACTCTTGGTAATGTTTTTTATTTTCGAGGCCTTTCTATATCTAAAATAACTATCTTAGAACTAACAACATATTTATATAATAACTTTATCGAATTTATTATTTGATTCTGTTGAGATATTGATGTATATTTTTTATTAATTAAATAATTAACCGCATCTTTTTGTGAAATATGATAAATATCCTTTTCAAATTCATTTAAAAATTTTTCCGAATAATGTAAATACATTTCAATAGTTCTATCAGAATAGTTTTTAAATCTCAAAGATTTTTCAAACTTTTCGAGAGTTGACTTACTTTTTATGTTCATAATCAATTAATTAAATATTAGTTGTGTATATATAATAGTTAGCAAACATTATTTTGGCTTAGATAGTTGGTAAATTTTATAGTTAAAAAATCTACGAGCCAACTCTAATCCTTGTTCGCCTTTTATTGTTCTTACAAGTGTTTCTCTTAAACAACCTTTATAATATCTTAGCATAAACCATCGTTTCAAACCGCCAAAATAACGATTTGCTAACAACGTGTATAGCACATTGCTTCGTGGTTTCAAATTATCTTTATTCATATTATTAAATTTTAGTATTTCAAATTAAGTTCTGTATTAGCAACGTGCCATACACGCAGCCGTTAGGCGTAATACTAAGAAATATCACCATTTGCTCGTTTAATAGCATTAATTAAGGACGTTGGTTCTCCGTTCTTTGACGTTTTTTCTTCTGAAATAGGTTCAACCTTTTCAAGTAAACTTTCAATTGCTTCTTTTGCGATTATTTCCTCATAAATATCCATGTGTCCTTCACAATTAGGCCATTGTTCACAGCAAGCCATTATCTGTTGTAAGTTTTCCATATTATTCTTTGATTAAGTTTATTGCTTCTTCATACGAAGGTTGACATTCTGGTGTGATTGTTTTCCATTTCGTTCTAAAAAACGGCATTATCCATTTTCTGATTTGGAGTGTATAAAAATAAACTCCACATTTTGTCTTTTCGACAATTACTCTTTTTTCGATTGTTGTCATTATATTTTGAATTTAAAAATTAAAGTACTACGCCTAACATGCACCTATGAAACAAAGCTGTCTTTATCTCATTTATCAGGCTTGTAGCCCGCATTACCATTTTCTAAGTACTAAAGTTTACTCTCCCGCAAACCGCTTCAATTTCATAGCTGCTAAAACGTTAGGTGCAATGCTAATCCAAGACACCTACCAACCAAATTGGACAAAATATGAGCCAGTACAAAAATCGTTCTTGTAAACTGACTGCTAAGTTGTCTTTACCTATTTTTTTGCAATCATTCCTCCAAATCAAATAGAATGGTATAAAAAGAACGATTTGCAGTAAAACACATATCAATATTTTGTTCATTTTGTTTCAATTTGTGAGAAGCACTGCACCTAACAGCACATAGGCAATAGTTGCCAGAAACTTCTCGGTTAATAATTAAATTTATCGTAGGCAACCATCGCCTATCTGCAAAACGTTATGCTCCATGCCTTGGTTCAGTGTTTCAATTTGAGTTTCGTGGTGAAAAACAAAAAAAATTTTCCCAACGCACTTTAAGGATTTATATTTTTTTATTTTCTAACCAATTATATTTTTCACCAGTTTCAGCATTCTCAATAATATAGTTTTTGTGTTGAATAGTACTTTCCATATATGGAATATTTGAATTAATAGAATTTCCATTTTCATCAATCCAATCAAATTCAAAAACACAGCAACATTCACCATCATCAAAACCTTCATGTAATCCACGAAAGAATGCGGAAGTATAATCATGTTCAATACCACCTTGCTGGTCTAAAATCGCTTCTGTCCCTTCATCATACCAAGTATTTTGTCTTGCTATAAATTTAATTTTTTTCCAATTTAATTCCATTTTTATTAATTATTTTATGAGTAAATATTATTATCATTTACATCCCAAGTGCCATCATTTTCAATTGACTTAACTTGGTTTGATTCTATAATTATATATGCTAATGGGTGTTTTTTAAAGTGGGTTAAACCTTCCATGTTATATGGTTCGTGAAAAACACCATCAAACCCAAAATCTATTAAACTATTATAAAGTTTATTTGATGGTATTTTATCAATTAAAAAACTGTTAAGGATAATATTTTGTGGTTCATTTAATTTATCACCGTTTTTATTGTAATAGTAATCACCACCTAAATTTAACTTAAATGTTTTAGTTATAAAATTTAAATATTTAATAAACAACTCTTCATTATCTTCTCTATAAAACATTTGATTAGTATATAAAGGATTTTCGATTTTCAAAAACGATTCGTAAACCTTTGACGTTTTTTTGTCACCAGCATATCCAGAGGCATATTCTTTATCAATCGAAAAATGTGACCCTAAATCAACTTGTTGTTTTGATTTGCCCTTATATCCTGTTTTTGGTTTAAATTCTATAAACCCACCTTTTGGTGTTCCATGATAACAAATCATTGGGTTTCCATCTTTATCAACAA
>JFJP01037271.1_pt1 | contig 34324 bp, 50 predicted proteins | sample 431651 | NCBI WGS metagenome assembly JFJP01 (sample SAMN02602958, study PRJNA72255) | Microbial mat metagenome, whole genome shotgun sequencing project. | biome: fresh water; feature: sink hole; material: water; isolation source: purple microbial (photo- and chemosynthetic) mats found in... | reverse complement strand
ACCTGCTCGAATACCAGATTGATTTAGGCTCCGGCTTTTCAGGGTGGGCAACGATGAACGGCACCAATCTCTCAGCCCATGTGGTTGATCCGGCAATAGGCTATAAGCTCAAGGTCAGGATCACAACCACAACCACCAATACCACGGCGATCACTTATTTACGAATATCAACCACTACCACGGCGGAGGCCCAATCACAGAACCTTTATCCGTTGGACACTGCCAGCGTACAGATAAATGGTCTAGTACCGAATAGTAGGGTAAAGGCTACTAAAGCTTCAGATGGTACTGTGCTGTTCAACGGGGCAACCACTGGCACTACAATAGATTTTCAGACTGAATATATCGGTACTGTACTTATTGAAGCTAGAAAGGCTTCAGCAGCCCCGTACTATATTCCGTGGATTACGCAGGTAACAACAGTTTCAGGGGCTACCGTATATGCGACTGCTCTTCAACAACCAGATTAATTAAGTAATGGAGGAGTGACAAATGGCAATAGGTGATGATTTTTCGGTAGCAGCAAACGGTGATATTAGGCATATATCCGGGACTACTGTGTACACAGTTCTACAGTTGCACGAATGGCTGCAGAACTTAGCAGACGATGCAGCAGCAACTGGTGATGATGCCCTGTCGATTTTAACGAGTAACCCTTCGAAGCTTGATGGTCCAAGGTCTGCTATTAAGCCTATGCTGTTGAACTTACTTAGCACATTTAATATTGATGACACTGCATCCCACTTCTTTAACTTTGGCTCAATACAGCAAAACGGGACTAACGAGCTGTACACTGGTACTAAGACAATCGGCTCGCCTTTAGTTGCTGCTACACCAATGTACATTGTGCAGGCTGGTTCTAAGATTACAAAGTTTTGGTCCAATGGGCACATTCAGGTATTGATTAAAGGTAAGACCGCAGGGGCACTTATTGACAACGGAGATATTCGCGTATTCTCACGAAAGTACGGTCAGACCTACGGTGATTTCTCAGCCAACCTTGTAGCAGGTGGTGAGCAGCCAGCGGCTATTAGTACATCAGTCACTGACTGGACACCATTGGATCTTACCAGTGCACTTGCTTTGTCAGCCAAGGTAACTATTTCGGTTGGTGACTCTAATCACGACGCAGGTGATGGTAACGGTAGCAAGCTGTATAAAGGCACTATCACCCTGACAGGCGGCTGCACCATTGCTGAGGCAGCTCAGTATTGCCAGGCTATTTGTGATGAGGCCAGTACAACAACCATCAACGGTGAGCTTGGCTGGAAGTACCGCCAGTTGGATGCGTCATACACCCCAAACGCTTCCGCCCCTTTTGGGTCTGTAGCCGGTGGTAAGTGGTTCATGGCTCAGGGTTGGTGGGTCACTGGGGCTTTAGCTGCTGATAGTCAGAAGTACCAAATGGTGTCTCATGATGCTACCCCCATATCAAACCCGGTAACAAGTCAGATTGAAATCTCTGGTGTTATAATAGGGACAAGGGTGGTTGTAGGTAGGGACAATGGTACAGGTTGGATTGTTAATGAGTATACACTTTCCGCCGCTACTACCTCAGCTGGAAACACCTGTGTTATGACTCAGGTAATTAAAGCAGACACCCCTGATACAGGATACATTCGTGTTAACGGAATCCCTTACACGTACACCGCACTTAATCGGGCTACTAAAACATTCACAATTAGCGGTACATGGGGACAGATACATGCTATAAGTTCACCAGCATGGTGTCCGTTTATTGATGTTACTACATCAGGAACTACAGTTACTTCCCCTACGTTTACTAAGGCTAGTGTATTCACTGCCAGGGTAAAGGCACGTAAGGGGGCAACCCCGAACAGTTTACAACCGGCAGAAGCAACATTCAGTGTTGACTCAGGCGTCGTATCATACGGCGTAATCATGAACTCAGATGAATAACAATGGCTATCAACCCGGACTACACTCTGAAGATCATACATTCTGATGCCTCAGTAATAGACATGGTGGAATTCCACGATGCTCTGAGAGATATTGAGGCATCAGACCAGGGACTACTTTCTTCTACCGTGCATACGTACAAGGAAGTGCAACTTGGGGGTGGTGCTATATTCCCAGCTATTGCGTTTATCAATGGCTGGACGCTGCAGTTCCCGGCCGGTAACTGGGTAGTGAAAGGTGGAAATCTGTCGGCCACCATCAACCCAGTATCTGGCTGTTTTGTTGACAGGACTCAGTCCGCTGCGTATGCTGTATCAAGTGCTATGGGTGGCACATCAGGCCCGACAGCCGAAGAAATAGCTCTAGCAGTCTGGAGTATAAATTCTAGTAGCACGTTCTCAATTAATTCTATGGGTAACGTGTTCAACAAAATGTATGGGACTATCAAGAACATATTCTCACTTTCTGCGTAACAGCTAGAATAAGGACACACTATGGCAACCTCAGCAGCATTGCTTATTAATGTACCAATCCTTGACTTTGATATTGTACAGGGGCAGGACTTAGAAATACCCATAAAGTATGAGACAGAGGGTGTAGCTGATACCATGATCGGTGCAGACCTGAAAATGGATTTACGGTCAGCTGACTACGCCAAAGTTATAGATTCATTGTCTTTGGGTAACGGCCGTATAGTCATAACAGCCCCAAATAGTTTTACTCTGTATTTTCCGAATGCTGTTACCTCAGCCTACAAGACCACTACAGCTACCCTTAAGTACATACACGCAATAGAGATAACAGTAGCAGGTAAGATCTCAAGAATGCTGCAGGGAACAGCTACCCTTAAAAGGGAGTTGGTAAAATAATGTCTAATACTATCCAGATCATAAATGGGACTCCAATAGCCACTACCATTACGGTAGCACCTACTGACCAACCGGTACAGAATATCACTGTAACTGAAGAGGTAAAGGAAGTTTCCATTGTAACTGTCGGAGTACCCGGGCCTGTTGGCCCTGCTGGAGTAGATGGGGCTGTAGGCCCTACCGGGCTATACAGGGAGTACCTGGAAGGTCCGGCAGCTGAGACTCTTGGTGGGCACAGGGTAGTCCAGATATACGATGGTTTGGCTTCTTATGCCGACAACCAGACAGCCTACGCCGGGCAGTTGGCGTTCACTACAGGGGCGGTGGAGTCAGGCACACAAGGTACCTTTTACATTTCTGGGGTAGTTACCGAGCCTTCCTGGAGCTTTTCTATTGGCCCTGTGTACCTGGGATCTAATGGATTAATTACGCAAACCAAGCCAGAAGTAGGCACCGTAGTTTTGGTGGGAAGAGCAATATCTGCTACATCCCTTTCTTTAGACTTCCAACAGTTATACAGGAGAATTTAATCATGGCAGCAAAAAAGTTTTTACGAACAGGAACAGGAAACGAGTTGTTTGACGAAGTAGCCGGTGTACAGACCTCAGCCGGGGTAGGCAACGCAGGTGATATCGTATCCCTTGACGACGCTGGTAAACTGGATTCAACACTTATGCCTACTGGAATTGGGGCGGACACCCAGGTTGTGACGACGTCCGAGGCTCTTGCTGACGGCGACCTTGTTAATTTGTGGAATAATGTTGGTGTTCTGAACGCCCGTAAAGCAGACGCCACTACTACTGGAAAAGAAGCTAACGGTTTTGTTATGGCAGCTTATGGTTCTGCTGTATCTGCTACCATTTATATGGATGGAACAAACAGCCATTGTACTGGCTTAACTCCAGGACGGCAGTGGCTTTCTACTACTCCAGGAAAGAGTACATCTACACGGCCGGTAGCTTCTGGTAATGTCCAACAGATCGTAGGGGTTGCTTCTTCTGCTACCAACATGACATTTGAAGCAGGGGATGCTACTATAAAGGTGGCGTAACATGGCAATCAGAAAACCCCTTGTTACTGGAACTGGTTCTGAACTTTTAGAAGAGTTACAGGCAGAAGACACCATATCTACAGCCTCTATGTCTGATTCTACAGACAAGCGGTTTGTTACTGATGCTGAGAAAGCAGCTATAGGTTCTGGTGGAACTCTACTTGAGAACGGGTTCGTTCTTAGGCTCTCAAGCTTAGGTAATGGTACCGCCACGTATGCATTGACTGCTGCCAGTATAAAAGTGCTGGTGTTCATAGACGGAGTGCTACAGGACGATTATACACAGCCTGAGGGTACTACCGTTCTTGCGCTTGGGTTTATTCCAAGAAATGACGAGCTGATAGAAGTGTACGAATTCAATACAGCGGCCCCAGCTTCCTCAGCGGTATCTGAGCCGCTTTCTAGTTTCCTTTTGATGGGGGCATAGCATGGCTAACAATTATAAAGTTCTGGGACAGGTCAATCCAGTGCTGGCTACCCTGACCACCTTGTATGAGGTTCCAGCTTCTACACAAGCGGTGTGTAGCACATTGGCAGTTTGTAACATGGGGGTTTCTACTACCTACAGAGTGGCAATCCGTAAGGCTGGTGCCAGTATTGATCCGAAACAGTACGTGGTATATGATGCCGCTCTGAACCAGTATGACAGCACCTTCCTAACTTTAGGAATCTCATTAGAAGCAACTGACGCCGTATCAGTGTACGCAGGGACTTCTGACGTAAGTTTCAATCTGTTCGGAGCAGAGATAACAGCATGAGCGTAAGAACTCTCAAAGGCGTTCACCTTAGTAGTAGAAGCGTTAGTGGTTCTCATCCAACTGCTGGGTGGGTTAGGCCAGCTGACTGGATTACTATGCCAGCTATATTGGAAACTGACCAAAAGTTTCAAGGGGTGTATGGAGTTTTTGAGACTAACGATAATTACTGTTGTCTTATGTTTACCGGGGATTACCATGTTGATTGGGGCGATGGCACCAGTGAGGATGTGGCGTCAGGAGTTCAGGCTTCTCATGCATTCGACTACGCTGCTTGTGGTGGGCCTGTATGCTCATTGGGGTACAAAACAGTTCTGGTAACAGTGACCCCGCAAGCTGGACAGAATCTTGTTACTATGGACTTGCACAGGAAACATGCCTACGTGCCAGAAGTAACGTACCCTGGAAGTTGGCTAGACATCAACATCAACGCTGAGCACTTAACTACCGTAGCCTGCCCAGAGGTTCAGGTAGTGACATTCTACGAGTTTGAGCGGTTGATCCTTGGTAAAAACTCGTGTTCTTCATTTATGTACTTGTGCTTCTATTATTGAGGCCACTTTAATTATTTGGTGCCACACACGGCCGCTATTGGCAAGATTAAGACTACTATAAAATTATGAAATTAGTAATACAGGAATACAGCAGTCATGCACATGGGGTGGGGTGTAGAGACGCTGCGTTGCTTGCGTGTCCATCAAGAGCCACTGATGTTCTTGTTTACGTGGCTGGGGACAAGGGCACTCAAATTGTACCCAGTTTTGTGTACTACAGTAGCGACGGAGCTTACCCGTACACACCCCCTGAGTACGCACTCAAATCGGTATCCTACACCGGATTTAGCTATGTTTCAAACCCGGTAGCTTACTCGTTGTGGCTGAATGGCACAGGCCCGGCGATTAACTACGCAATTACCGCACCAACCACGGACACCACAAGAGGGCCGTCTTTCATCAGTACTACCTCCAGACTTACTAGATCAAACTGGCATATTATCGACTCTGTTTCGAATGAGGCAGCTTATTGCCTGGATATTGAGCAGTGGCCAGTTGGTAGTCTTAGTGCGGCCACGGGTTGTGTTTCCGGTATGCTATTCGAGCTGATGCATAAGGTTGGGTGGAATTATTTCGACGCCTGCGCCGCTCTGCGTGCTACCTGCGAACAACCTCTGAGTTGCGACCACACGTGGTGCGGTGAGTCGGGTTTCGGGTACGGTGTGATCAACTTCGAAGCCGCTAAAGCATTGACCGACAAACAGACATTGCCGTTGTATTCACCCACAAACGGTCAGGCCGTCGTCGGGCAAGACTATACGCTGGGCAAAAAGGTCGTGAAGCTCAGCTGCTTACCTTTTAAACAATCCAGATTCAGGCGAGTGGTGGCTGGGGTTTTCACCTCTCCGCCGACGACGACGCACACGGGCACACCGTCCACACCGGCCTCCGCCCCGCACACGGTGATCTTCCCGGACGGCGCATCTGAGATTTCCTGGATTGTGCCGGTGCTGGACGCCACCTATTACATAGCTTTCTACGCCGAAGATGCGGCGGGTAATTACTCCGCATTGGAGCCCTTCTCCGTCATAGAAAGATATCTGGTGATAGATTTGGTGAGAGCTCCCACCAACCTGTTTGTGGACAACTCCATCAGTCACCCCATACAGGACGGACTGTCGTGGGCCACCGCCTTCAACGACGTTTCCATCGCCGCCACGTCCATCATCACAGGCGACAATGTGTACGTCAAAGCGACGGATCAACCTTACAATCTTTACACCTCGGACGCCTCCACCGCTAACAGTCGTTCCACCGCCACGTTCGCCAGTTGGCATCTCCGCGCCACCGGAGTCGGCCTCGACTTGGGAACGAAGAGTGCTTTCTTCGGGGAAGTTCTGGAGCTGACGCCGTCGGGTGGTGGTTTCTACACCACTTCGGACCTGCAGAAATCTCCCGATCTCTTGCTCAACAAGGCCACGAACGACGTGATTGTGCTGAACATGCGGGGCGACACACTGGAAAACCTAGGAGGTGACGTCACCGCCGGTCCCATGTCGGTGGTTTTGGTTTTCGACGAGATGTTTGAGAATGTTATTCTCTCCAGCATCAACTTGATGGACACCGTCCTGGAAGATTACTTCCCGCTGGCGATTCAACGCAACATGTTCAGCGCAATTCTTCCGGGGGACAATGTGGACGGCGGTGTGGGTGTCGTGCAAAGGTTTTTCACCTCCACGCATCCCGCCTCCGCCGTCATCAAGAACACAAAGGGGTTGATTCTTCCTCTCGTGACGTCGACCGCCACACTGTACTCGAATTGCGTATTGGGTGCTTTTCCCACCGAGAGCGGGGGTATATACGCCAGAACTTTGACGGTGCGGGGTTGCGTCGTGGTTGCACCGATGGTCAGCCTCACGATCACGTCTTATAACGCAGCTTACGCATTGTACGCCCACAATAACACGTTTCCGAACGCGACCGCAGTCACGCTTTGTAAGTATAAACACGTGTTGAAGAATAACATTTTCAATGAACACGTGACGTTCACCGTCAAAACCGGTGCGGGAGTGTACGACATGTTGTTCTCCAATAACATCTTCGGAAAAGGATACACCAAGACGGCGGGGGACGAGGTCTACACCGCTTTGACGACCGGCAGTAACCCTTCTTTCACGGGAGGTGCAGGATTTTCAAACCCATACGGAGGTGATTTCAGTTTGGCCCCCGGATCCCCCGCGAAGGGTGCCGGTGTGTACATCGCGGATCTGTACGGACAGTCCACCCCTTGGGTGGATTTGAACGGCAACGCAGTGCTTTTCATGCCACCGGATGCTGGTGCCATTTCATCCCAAGGAAACACCAAGGAAATATCCATAAATTACGCACCCACAGGTTACGACGTAAGGGAGGGTGCAACGCTACACATAGTGAGTGACACTGCTGTAGTAAACTTATCCGGGCTCGCATTGGATGAAAACATAATAACAACTTCAGATACAGAAGTGCTCGGATTCATTGGTAAGAGTTCAAAGCAGCGTTTGCGAATGACATACGATTGGTCAGTAGGGGCTGCGTTTGGAAAACCCCTACGGGTTGTGTTTAAATAAGTATCTGGTAAAATTGGTACTGGCAAGAACAATAGAACCATAAAGGAACTCCATGGCACAGAAGACTATACACGCATCAGCCGTACGGGGCTTGCTCAAAAATAATCTATCAGCTATACTATCCCCCAGTGCCACTGATGATTCAAGTGCTGGGTACTCAGTAGGAAGCATTTGGGTTGATACAGCGCTGGACAAAGCTTTCACATGTGTTGACTCCACAATAGGAGCAGCCGTATGGTCGGCTGGTGTTTCCCCACCAGAAGCGTATAACTTCATTCAAAAAGAGTCTTCTGTTACACACACATACTACGGATTCTCACTTGGATCCGACTGGAAAATCAAACGTAAGGATACCTCAACAGGTGTGTGGACTGTTGCTGACGGTACTGGCGATTACGCTACTGCTTGGATCAATAGGGTCACGCATACATACGGGTACTAATCATGGCAACAATTACATTTAATAATACATATCAAAATATCAAAGGTCTCTCGTATTTTGACGCTTCTGGTACAACGGATACCCTGAAATATATCATTAGGACAAATAACTGGAATGTAGACTTATTCCCAGACAGTGGAGTTGCTGTTGGAGATGCTGTTATTTTTTCTGCCGACCAGAATACTTCAGGAAAATTTAATCAATTACAATTAAATATTGATGTAGCTCTTGTTGGAGTTGGCATTACTGGAGTATGGGAATACACAGTTGGAGGAACGAATAATTTGCCAAACTGGTCAGTATTACCTGGTGTTATTGACACTAGTAACGGTTTTACGGTTACAGGCGTTCAGACAATAGCATTTGATATGCCAGAAGATTGGGATAATTTTCACTTCACTAGCGTTGGTCCACTTGCCTCTCGATTACTTTATGGTTTTGCAATTAGATATATAATAACAGCTATTACTTCAATTTCTGAGGGTGGGCATCTCGCAAATATTGCCGATGCAAATAAGGTTAGAGGATACACAATCACTTGCTCTGACTTTTTAGTTGGTGCTCCATTAACAATGGCACAAATTAAATCTGCAAACGATGCTGGTGGTTGGAGAGTTGTTTCTGGTAGTGGCAATACATACATTTTGAATTGTAATTTGGATATGAAAAATTCTTATTTCACTTCATTAAAAGAGTTAATACAATTTAATACTAATTTTTTCTATTTTGGTGGAACTAGTTGTGTTTGGAATATTGGAGAAAATTATTCAGAACAATTTGTAAGATATGGAACGACAATTATCTTTCTAGCTTCTAATGTAAATTATCCTAGTGGAAACTATTATTTTGGGTCGGAAGGAAGTAATATTTTTGGATTAACAATCAAAATAGTTGACCTTAATCACTCGATAGGTATTAACGGATATTGGGGTGGTATTGGTCAAGGTGCAAATAATAAAGTATTGGGAATGTTAACTGAAAACTTTAGACAGTTTAATTTTAATGACTCTCAAAATGTTTATGCAAATATTATTGGTGTTGGTGGAATTTCTGCTAATCACATTGAAACACCAGGAGCAATTATTAAGAATGTCAGTATTCAAGGAGGAGTATATTGTGTAAGACCAAATTCTAACTGTTTTAAGCAATTTATGCATCAATGTGATTTTTCGGCTTGCACCGGCTATCCTTTTAATCCTTACTATTCCACCAGTATTGTTGCTGGATTTGAGTTCGATGGAGTTGATTGCAATTGGGGAAATTTTGCAGATAATAAACTAGCCTACTGGATACATGAAACCGCAAAGGCAGCAGCACCAACGACGAAGCATAAATTATGGAAAACATTTTCAGCAGTATTAAAACTCGAAGACACACTTGGTAGTCCAATTCCCAATGCTCAAGCTCTTTTAAAAAGACAAGACGGGAATACAGAATTTTCTTTATCATCCAATGATGACGGTTATGTTGCAGTAGAAAAAGGAACAGCGACAAGTGGCTCTACAACAAATCTTGCAGATACAAGTAAGGCGTGGACAACAGATCAATTCTTTTATAAAGAAGTCTTGATTACAAGTGGAGCTGGAGCAGGGCAAAGGACAATTATTAAAAAATGGAATACTGCCACTAATCTACCGTTCGCATTTACTCAAAATGTTGCTATTGCTAGTAGCTCTAAATATATCGTAATTCCATACATAAGAACAAAGTCAGTTAGTCCAATTGGTCTTACTGGAGCAACAGAGTCAGTGTTAAACGATAACTACAACCCATTTAATTTAGTAATTAGAAAATATGGTTATCAATTCTTAGAAGTATCATTAACAGTTACAGAAGCACTCAAAGCCTCATATTTAGTTAACGTAAACGCTTTCGTAGTAGCCAACGAAGCAACAGCAGGGGCATACACAGGCATAACAATTAACGGTTCCACAAAGACCATCACTGTATCAACTGCGCATACCCTTCAAAAGGTGTATGACTACTCCCAGTGGTGGGCAAGTCAGTCAGCTAACATGGCCTATGAAGAACCCATCACAACCACCAATGGAACAGTGTTTACCCTTGCCACCGACTGGAATATAATTATTGATGGTGTTCTGCTTGACGCCACTGGGAAACAAATTCAGCTTACAGGTACCGGGATATATAGCTTCGATAACGGTGCCACAATTGAAGGTGTTCTTGCTGATGTAACACATACCCATGTTAAGATAACAGCTCCTAACTTGATTGATGGTACCAGAGTTTACTTGATAAATGACACATTAGGCTTAGAGGTAGATAACTCGGTAGTATCTGGTGGGTTGGGGTATGTTCTTATTGCTGATATACCAACAGCAAATCTTGCTTCTGGTAATGTCGTTATGCTGTTCGCTACCTACTGCAACGGCCTGACAGCTAAGAAGGAACTGTTCACTACCGGCGTACTGACTACAGCTGGATTGTACTTTATAGACGCCCAGGAAGACTGTTCAGTGTATGCTGCCATTGGTATTGACGGTTCTACCGTTACAGAGTTTATAGCTGACTATCCGAACATAGAAGTAAACATTGATGATATAGATAATGTCACGACTAAGCAGCGCCTAATGGCTTGGTGGACATATAACACTACTACATCTAGTGGTATTAAATATTTCTTCCAAGGCATAACGGCAGAAGACGTAAGCAACTACCGGATCAACGATGATGTAGTTAACCTGTTCTTGGACAACGTAAAGACAACTCCACTCAGATTTACTGATAGTGCAAGGTTGTATAAAAAGAGTGGGAATACTATAATATCTGCTACGTCCAACTCAATCCAGTTAGATGCTGGTAAAGTGTACACACCTAAGCTTGATAACTTACTGACTACAGAAGATTACTTAGCCCTTAGAAACTAACAGGAGCAACCATGAAAGTAGATGCTGATTATTTCAAGTTCATAAGCAAGGGTGAGGGCAACCGGCCGACAGTGTACAAGGACGGTGACGGAGTTCTGACTATAGGTATAGGCCATGCGCTTACAACCAGTGAGCGCCATTCCGGTAAAATGATTATCAATGGTGTACCGGTGAAATATAAAGACGGGCTGACCGCTACACAAATAGTTGACTTGTGTGGGCAAGACACCAGAAAGGCAGAAGAATGCGTGAATGGGACTGTAACAGTTACACTGACACAACATCAGTACAACGCTCTGGTTAGCTTTGCATTCAATGTTGGGACTGCGGCGTTCGCTAGTAGCACCTTGCTAAAGAAACTCAATGCTGGGGACTACAGTGCCGTTCCTGAGCAATTAAAGCGGTGGGTGCGTGATGGCGGTAGAGTTGTCCAAGGATTGGTAAACAGACGTAACGCTGAAATAGAGTTATGGAATAGCTAAATAAAGAAGCCCTGGCTACTGTGAAGCAGCCAGGGCCTGTAGGAGTAGGCACTTAGTCTAAGAACAAGCTTAGCACGCCTAATCTACATCTTGTAATATAGTGGGCACCATTCTGGAAAACCGTCTATGTGTTTCCTGGGTTCAATCTTTTTGTGAGCTGCCTTGCAAAAATCTTGAGGTTCACAAAAGCCACCACCATCATCAGAGCGAAATGATGGACAAGCGTCAGAACACCCGTCAAGGTCTATACTGAATATGCGTTTCATGCTGTTTCCTCTTGGTTAAAATATAGTGGGAAGGGTTCGAACCTTCCTTTGTTCCCAACCGCATGGGTTTTAATCCATACCCTGAGGAATCGAACCTCAGCAACTCCTACTGATCTACAATAGGGGCGTCACCGTCTGCGCCACCACTATATAATTTTTACTCAGTTCTAATTGCACCGCTGCTCCTACTACTTCTTTACAGGTCCTGTAGCTGTATGAAGGTCAAGTCCAATGTTCTTTGCTACTTGAGTATTAAGCATATTCATGAACTGCATATTAGCTGAGTCAGACATGCCGCCCTTACCGTCACCACCATCAACGTAGTAAGCTGGCACCGGCCGTACAGACCACGCCTTAGACACTGCATCAATTCCGTACTTAAATGCCTCAAGCTTGACTGAAAGAGCACCGTCAGCTTCCATTACCAGGCGCTTACGCTCCGCTTCACCTTGGCCCAAAAGAATCTGTTCCTGTTTAGTGAACTCAGCAGCTTGCTTAGCGAACTCAGCTTTGTCTTTATCACGTTTAGCAGCGATCAGCATTACTTCTTTTTCCTGCTCAGCGTTTACGACAGCCTGGACCTTCTCAGTTTCCTTCTTGTACTTGGCAGTCATAACATCAGCCTGCCCGTTCTTCTCAGCAGTGATGGCGGCTTGCTCAGCTTTCAATGCATCAGCTTTAGCAGTAGCAACACCCATGATAGCTTCCTGCTGTTTGGCGATCTGCTTCTTGACTTCTGGGGAGTAGACGAACTCCTTTACTTCAAAGTTCTGCAATTTGATACCAGTGCCGTCCAGTGGGTTACTCTCATACACTGTCTGACCGTCTTTACCTACCCGGATCACTTTCACTTTCTTGGTAACAACTTCGCCGGTTACCATATCTTTCACTTCTTTTTCTACTTCGTCGGTAGCTGCAATACCATGTTCAATCTGCCCAGCTGCCCACTTCAAGAAGTCCGGCCGTTTGACGTTGTACGACTCCTGTGCAGTCATCATGTTCGCAGTAAGAACTAGAGCCCTACGTACAGTCGGAAGGATCAACTTCTGTTCAATGGAAGCGTAGTCACGGAAACCAAGGTCAGCCGTTAAGTGCAGGGCCTCAGCTTCGGTGATTGGCATCATGATACGTGCTGTACCAGAAATGTGACAAATGGATCCGTCAGCAAATGTTACTTCAATGGACTGGTCTACTGCCTTCCCTTCTTTCGTGTCGCTGGTGAAGAAGAATGTCTCACTTCTGGGGAACGTGAACATATCACCGAAGTTCTGCATCCACATTCCTGGTGTCATTTTTGCTGACATTTTTCCAGTCCACGCAGCCTGTTTTACTTGGTACGAACCCGCTGGTACTGTCTCAATGAGGCTCCCAGCTGATACCACTAGGAATAACAAACAGGCAACGAATGCCGCCAGTGTTAAAGTCTTTTTCATGCTTACTGCCCCTGTCCCATTTTTAATAATTAGCAGGATTACCCCTGCCGCCTTTTTAATAATAACCTCGACTGTTGCTTCCCAGTCAATATCCCCGAAACGATTCCTAACCAGCATTTTACCCCCTAGGTAATTTTTGATAAATCATCATCTTCTTTTTTCAGTTCGGTTTGTACTTCTTGTTTCTTCACCAGGACTTCCTTGAGTTCCCTAGTCAGTAGAACTTCCCGCTGTTGGCTACGTAACTTTACCACAGCCTCAGCTAGATCACGTTTCTTCTTGACTACACTAGGTGCAGATCCTTCATCAGTCTTTCTAGGCTTCTTGTACAATAGCGGTAATATGAATTTGAAATACATCCATACGACTAAGAAAAGAACTACTGCGTCAAGTATCAATTGGAAGGCCATAATTATTCCTGTTGTCTGTACTAAGCTTCTATTTTATCCCACGGTACCATGCCCATTACTGCTACCATGTCTGGGTGGGCCGCTGGAGCTGTCCTTAGCGCCTTAATATGCTGCCATTCTTTTGCGTCTGCTGTTACAACTATTTCTGTCTTCAATGCGTTGGGAAGAACTGCCCGGGCCTGTTGTGGTAGAAGACCATTCTTTCTGAGCATTTTGTATATACGCTGGGAGTAGGTACACGCCGCTATGAATCCTTTCTGATTTGCTTCTGTCCATGTGTCGAACCCAAATGGCTTCACAAATGCCATGTCACGCCCCATGTAGTCTACGTACCTAGTAGATTCCTGCGCAAAGCTGCATGGCCTGTGGCGTACTAGCTCGTGGCTTACCCCTCTGTCAACCACGAAAGTACCTGAGTACCTTCGGAGTTCTTTAGGGGTTTCTTCATGGGGGCATACTTCCCACCCGGTAGGTAGTGCACCTAAGCTATTAAGGCCGAACAGTTCCCCGAATACTTCGCAAAATGGCGCGGTGAAGCTCATCCTGAGTCCTGGGATAGCGTAATACCGTTGGTACCATGCTGTTAAGTTCCCTCCTATATACATGGCACCCCCGATCAAGACATGATTCAGGTATTTACCTATCATTTGGGCAGTGGTATCCAGGATGTCTTCTGGAATTTCTGCTACATTTCTTTTTACCACAAAATTGCTATGTTCACTCATAGCTAAGTGCCCAGCTTTGATTAGTCGTTTAATAAACGGCTCAGCACTGACTTCTGTAATTTTGTCCTCACTCTTGTAGCAAAGACGGCCGCAAGCTTCCATGAACAAGACAGAGTTTTTATAGTCCGTCTGCAATTCACCATGGAAGTCCACTGATGGTTCAATTAATTTCATTTATTCCCCGTATTTATTTTGGTTCTAGTAATTCAGCTAGTGTGATCCCAGCTGGCGGGTCGAATGCTTTTCCACTTCGCACGGCCTCACGTATGCCACAAACAAGGCAGGGGTTTTCTGGGTACCGCTTGGGACTACACCAATTTCCAGTAGCGCTTACACTTCTAGTGGCATGCACCGCACATATTCTTCTGAAAGTACTGTCACTCATAGTAATATGTGCGCCACTGTTTACTGGACATATTGAGCTCAGGTAGTTTTTTACTAGCCTGATATCTTCCTTGGTACAATTCCCCCAACCAGCTGGGTTCATTCCCATTAGTCCGCCTCAGTAACTGGGGCCTCAACATTCTTGGGATCCCAGACTGATTCCGCTACTACTGATACTCTGTCCATCCATTTAGGGTCGTCAGCATTTTGCTCTGTCTCACAGTGGAACCCCTGGATCTCGTGATCTCGAATACCGTACGGGTTGTCCTTACTGAAGTCTACCTCAGTATGAGCAAGCTCATGGAAGATTACCCGGGCCTGATCAGTGGGGGCAATAGCTTCCCAGACTGTTTTGTCCAGTACGATCAGGTAGTCATAGTAAATACCTGAGTCAGCTACGGCCAGGTACTTCAGCTCGTCCGTCATTTTCTTGATCCGAGCAATAGAAATTTTGCCTGAGACAACCTTTTTCTTAAGATCGTATGCTACAAGAATGTTAGCTGCTTCCAGATCTGGAAACAAGTTCACTTGGATCTTTTCTACCATGGCTGTGATTTCTTCTGGGACGTCTTCAAATCTAATCATTTCGATTCCTTCTTGGGTTAAGTTATTAGTTACTCCCGTTGACTTGTTCGGCTGTATATAACATACAAATATTGTAATTGCAAGGTAATTCTACTCACCTGTTTCTTTATGTTGCATTTTCCCAATGCCCTGGTAAAGCTCACCTAATACTCTATCAATGATCCGTAGGTTCTGTGGCCCGTTAGGTAGCTTAGTTATTGCTGGGTGCCCTTCCAGCAGCTCGTGTAGCATAAGCCTTACGCAGTGGCACCTGTCCATGCCTTCTGCGTAGTACCCATCATTCCATTTCGCTGCTGCCTGCTGTTTAGCCGATAGAGTTTTCATGTGTTCCTATGGGTTTTCGCATTCAGCCTGTTCCCTGGCTTTTTTATACTCCAGTGCTCCGCAGGCTTTAAGTAGCCCGAATTTATGCCCGAACTTGTTCTTTAATATTTCTAGCATTCTTTCGTCTATACGTTCCCGCCGCATGCTGCAGGACTGGAATTCGTCATAGTCTTCTTTGATCCTAGGATCCAACCGAAAGAACTGTTCGAGCACTTCTTCACTGGCGGAGTAAGAAGACAGAATATGCCCTATGTTTTCACAGTCACCTTTGTTCATGCTACTTTTCCTTCAGTAGGAATCGGTTTGATATAGCCTTGAAGCTTACTGAGTCGTCTGTAGCACTGCGTACCACAATTCCCTCACGTTCACACCCGTTTAGAGCTGACTTACCTTCTGCGGCTTGTAAGAACCCAGAAACTGTATTGTGGCATTCAGTTAGCTCGACCATAGGCACATGCGTGAGTCCGTTCTCAGCTATGAACCTTAGCTTTTCTGTTAAGGTGAAGTACCGGCCCTTGTCTATGTTGTACACATTGTAAACATGCAGACTGTTTTCTTTAACCCCGTACTTGTTCCCCTGTATGGAGCTGCCTATTACTTCCCCCTGAATAGCTATGCACACCTTGTGCGTAGCGTAATGCCCCTTCAGTATTTCTTCTAGGTGCAGAGTCCTGGCTAAGTTGCACCAAGTGTTGTTAGTCCGTTGGTGGCTTTTAAACCATACGTTCCTTGAACACACCCCGTACACGCCTTTAATAAAGAAGTGCAGAAATGTTCTACCTTTATAAAAGGCAGTGAACGACTGCCCGTCTAGTTTCTCAGTGGCATACAGTGCATGGCCTTTCAACTTAACGTCAAGATCTCTGATATTCTGAATTCTATCTTCATCGGTCTTAGGAATGTACTCAGGCCATGCCCCATTGGGTCTAGGGAGTACTTTGTGATACACCCACCTGCCTACACGGTACCGCAGCAGCAGCTTAACGAAGGAGTTATGTTTAGGGGTTACTTTAATGTCCCCATGATCCTGAGGATCATACTTGGTAATCCCCAGTAATGCAGTTACGTCGTCACCTACGCGCTGTTTCATTCCAGGAATGTGCGCGAAGTAACTCAATGGAAGTGCTACTCCTTGAGACAGGCAACCACGGAGCTTGATAGTACGTACTCTATACTTCCGGGCTTCCATGAACTTAAACGGCTCTACCGGTGGAAGAATCGCGTCAATCTCAATGTATACACAGGTATCCCCTACCTTGAACTCGCCCTTCTTTACTACTGCCTGCCACCCATCAATGATAGCTAACTCTATGAAGTCAGCCCCATCAATGTTCTGCAGATCCTTTATTTCTCGTATACTGGCTAGTACTCTCAAGTTCTACTCCCGTTAACTATGGCTACCGCCCATGATTTCTGTTAGTTTATTGCAGATTACATCTGCTGCTTCCCTGGCCTTTTGTACTTCCTGTTTGTTCTCATCAGGCAGAGTTACTGATACGAATGTAGAACCTACTGTCAGGTACCCGCGCTCTTTACCTATAATTATTTTGTGGCGTTTACAATCTTCTACTTCTATTCCATATGGGTTATTGTCAGACATTACTTGCTCCGGTTAAAGATTGTTTGTACCATACTTTGCCTTTTGGCTTTTCTTCCTGCCGTTTTCTAGCGGCTTCTGTCCATGCTGAACTCATGCCCATTTTGTCTGCCCAACGAAGCATCTCACGGCATATGTAACCTACGTCTGCTTTTAGTTCACAGGCCATTTCATCTACCACTGATCCTGGATCTATCTTGGTCTCCCCAAATAGTAGCTGGGCATGGTACCTTTCGTTTATTCTAGTTACCTTTAGAAACATACTGCTCCCCTTTCACTAAATCCCAGAATGACTTCGCCTTCTTACTTAGCTCTGGAAACGCTAAGTCAGTAGTTGTCTTGTTATCAATACCCCAATCGTAGTGGTAGTCCTGTGGGTGGCTATCTAGGAACTCCTGTTCCACTGGTGGGATTGGTAGACAGTCCCGCATCACTTGTAGAGTTTCACCATGACCTACTAGGCTCTTACCGAGTGCGGCTATAGCTAGCATTTCCGGGAATTCACGTACCATAACAAAAAGAACAGCTATGTCATGCACTTTAGCTTTCTTTATTTCAGATTCAGCCCAGTTCAGTGGGCCGTTGCTTGCTGCTATCCAGATCTGCTTTAGTACATTCAGATTTTTACGGTGCTCTGAGGTCTTTGTACCGTCCCACCCTAACTGCGCATAGAACACTTTAATTGGATCTATGGTAGAAATACACCTGACAGTTCGTGCTTCCCTGCCTGCGTGCTCTTTGACAAAATTCACAAAGGTGTCTTTCCCGGCCTGTGCTATGCCATTTATTGCTATTACTCTCATACATTCCTTTTAATTTAAAATACGTCGTAACACCATATTGGAGTTTTATCTCCAACATATGCACCACCAACATTGTAATCAAAGTACTCTACAGCTTCCTCATTCGTCATAGTCTTAGCTAGTATCAGTAAGCATGCGCTTACAGAGTACACTAGCCTGCTAGTCCCTAAGTCTACTCCAATTACAGCGTCGTCAAACCCGTCAGCTTTCCAAAAATGTAGGTCAGGGTTCTGCTCAAGTATAAGTTCCAGGATATTTGGTTCTTTGCTACTCACTTCACCCACCTCCATTCTATTAGCCGGTAGAGCTCGTCCATGAGCTCATTGGCCTTTTCGTATGCTGGAAAATTCAACCCTTCAGGATCCATAAAGCTGTGCATTGCCCCAAGTGGCTCCTCAAGTGTACTGAGCATGCGCAGCTTGAATTTGTTGTTCAGTTGGCTCTGCATATCTGTAAGACACCGTTCACATATGCAAGTGAACACTGTGAGTTTTATATCAAGGCAAACCTTTTCCAAGAATATACCCCATGCATCAATCCTAGAGTTCACCCAAAGTATAGTTTTTTCAGCTGAGTCGTCTTCCGGCCAATCGTGCATAGTGAGTAGCGTCTGTTTGTAGGTAGACGCTACTAGATCTTTCATTTTTACTACTGAGAATAGATTATCATCCCGCATACGTAGTAGGCACCCACCAATTACAGCCAGCAGTGCTGTCTGCTGTTTTGTTGCTAAACTCATTACACCCCCTTAACGCAGGGCCTATACCCAACTCTGCCCATAAATTCTCCTTTGAGTTAATCAGCTGACTTTTAGACTACTAGATTTCTGCAGTCTTGTGGCGTCTGGTCATAGGGCTCCAATTTGGATTTACCCTATGCACTACTCTATGCACTGTACCTTTGTCGCTTTGCAATACCATTTTGTTTTCTTTTTCTTCCAGTACCAGGAATGTCCGCACTTTACCGCCATTGTTTACTACTACTTTACCATCAGTAGCTAAAGCTTTGAGCTGCTGCAAGCTGTGATATAGTAAACTCGTTTGTTGTTCCCTGTCGTAATTGTTCATTTACTCTCCTAAGCGCCTAAGTAATCTTGATTTCCATTCAGTACAACCGAGAAATGCCACCTGAGCTGTAGCCCAGCCTGGTATAATCTCACGATCCAGTTCCTTCCTATACACTGTCACACCGAACACAGTGTATACCTTCCACAACACTTGGTAGCTATCAAACCATTTCCCCACCATGTACCGTTCAACTACTAGCTCAGTCTTTACAGTCTTTATCATCGGCAGACCCCCCATTTATCAAGTTTGCATTTCTATTTAGAATGTTGCACCCCCTGAGCGCTGATCCTTCTTTCCCTTACAGTAGTTTTCGTATACCCCACAGTGGCATATGCATACAACTCTGCTAGGCATGCATCTACATCTATGTCTGTTATGCAGTCCAGATAGTATTCTAATAAACCATTTTTATTCATCAAGAACTTCTTTGAATCAGTAAAATAAGGTTCCGTACTGGATTGCATATTCAACTTAGAGTCAGCTATTAAGAATGCTACTAAACGCACTATACCATTGTAATCGCTGATTGTTTCCTGCGTAGTTCTTTTTACCGCTGGTTTTTTCTGAGGTTTTTTTACTGGGACTGAGGCTACCTGCACACTAGATTTAGTGGTGTACGTTTTTCGTATCTTGTTGCATACGTACTTCCTTTTTTCATGGGACGGAACGGCAGCGTACTCATCACGTGATAGGAATACTAGGTAACACACCCCGTGAGCGTACAGTCTATTTCTAAACGTAGTGGCTTGTACGTTTATACGCTTAGCCCATTCTACGGCGCTTCCGGTGTACCCGTCCCAGGTGAATTCTTCGGCTTTACCTTTCCTGCCGTTGAGGACACCACAGTAGGCTTGATAAACATCGTTACATTCTTTGTAGTTGTACCGTAAAGCCGCGTCACTCACACCTATAATGGTTGCAGCAGCCTCCACATTTGACGTTCCGTTACTTACCCTATGGTTAAGGAATTCGAAGTCATCAGCCCCTATTTCTACCTCAGAAGTTATTCCTTTGTCTATACGCCATTGGTAAAACTCTGTAAGGTACACCAACGTCCGGTAATGGACACGAATAGCTTTTCCTTGTATGCACAGGTAGTTCCCTACGTACTTTTCTACTTCCACTGCTGTTCCGAAGTAGGCTTCGGTTACTCTTGAAAATTCTGCTACCTGAGGAGCATACTTAGAACGTATTTCTTCCGTGTCCAATCGGTCCTCCATTGCTGGGTAATATTAAAACACGGTAGGTCGGAGTCGAACCGACACTGGGTTATTAGGACCTTTGGGGTCCTTTACCGGGGTAATTACTCCCGAACCAGCGCTTCTGCAGAGCAGCTGTGCGGCCATCCAATGGCTCTACCGCGTGTTCCTAAGCACTCGCTAACACTGCTTTTTGGATTGCCTCTTTGGTGCTATTATGGGCATCTTGCATGTGCTTCTTGAGTGGACTATCTTTGTGGAAATCCTTACCACATACCGGGCAAACGAATTTGCGTTTCTTTCTGTATGGTGCCATGATTTATTCTGTTATATATAACACAAAATGTTATATGTGTCAAGTGTTATTTGTCAGTGTCTGCGTAACTAGCAAGTTTTACTATTGCGAAGCAGCAACCCAGCATCACTTCTTCAGTTGGTGTAAGTTCTACCCTATCCCTGATCTTAAACAATATTGGAAGAATAGCGCCTTTCACACCAAGTACGAAGTAGTTGTCACCGGCACCCTTGTCGCTGAAGTACTTTATGTACTCAGGTACTGAAGTAACTGGTAAGTTTCCTATGTACTTACGGGCCACCGCAGCTATAGCCGCCATGTCTGCCTTCTTCTGCGCAGGGGTTCTTGCTGGAACCTTAACGGCCGTCTTAGTTGGTTCCGTAGCCTTGACTGCTTTCTTTCTAGGTTTTGGTGTTACTTCTGCCATGTTACCCCTTTTTCTTTTTGTACCCCATAGTTTTTGATCTTTCCAACAGCATAGCATCTGCTATGCTGTAAGCCACTTCTGCTAATAATCCTACTGCTTGGTACTGCTTAGCTGGATCTATCAACCCCCGCATTGCGTGCATTGCAAAGGTATCTCTGAGGGTGAACGATCCTGACGGAGCTGCACCACCTAAATCCATTCTGGGGGTGGCAGCGTATGCCGTCTGCAACTTCCCCACTGGCTGTTGACTTGTTGATTGTACCATTGGTTCACCTACCTAAGTTTACGTGTTGTTGATATTCCAGAAGTACGCCGTACCTGATATACCGCCTTGGCAGCTTCTACCATTTCCACAATATGCGTGACTACCACTAATGAGAAATCAAGGTCATCGCACACTTTTGCCAAAAACATCGTAGCGTCATGTATTTTATCTCTACTTATGAACTTCCCTGGTTCATCCGCGAATATCACATTAACATTTTGTGACAAAGCAATAAACACTATTCTTAATAGAATCGAAACAAAATCTGTTATTCCCCCACCTACGCTATTAATAACATCGTATTTAGTTCCTTCTGCATCCTGCAGGTATAGGTCACACTCTATTTGATTCCTACGCTCCACAAAACTTACACAGAATTCTAACTCACTTTCTGGGAATACTAGCAACAGTCCTTCCGTAATTATGTGCCCAAGCTTTACCGACAAGTTCTCGTACATTAACTTGGAAGCTACCTGCAGTATGTCTTGCACACAACGGAGTTCGTCTACTTCTACTTGTAGTTCCGCAGTTCTACGCAGCGCTTCTTTCTTGCGCTCCTGCTCTAGGCCCAGTTCTACCAGTAGCTCAGTAACCCAGGCCCTGCTTTCTACTATACCCAGTTTAGTCTCTGGACTTACCATCAAAAACCTCCCGGTATAGTACCATGAACGCATTGAAGTCCTTTTCTAACCGAGCAGCCCTTGCCTGCATTTTTGCGTCGCTGGTAGCTATACTTTCTTCGGCTTCCTTGATACTGGAAAACCCAGCGTCCTGTAAGTATTGCATAGCAACTTCGTACCTACCTTCTGCCTTGCTAAGCTCTGCCTGTACCCCTGCTATTTCATCCTGAATTTCTTCTAGTTTCTGTAATATGTCTTTCATTGTTACCCCTTCACATTGATTATAGGACGTACGTGCTGTACGACTTCTACCAGATCCCTTTGCAGGTACATTACTTCGTATATAGACTTGTAGGCTGGTGGTGCTTCGTCTAGCGTGGATTCTTCTACTCGGGCGGTGATCCCCTTCATAGAAGAAGTGAACTCTTCCATATTAATAGCCAGCTTAGCAACTTTACGGCCCATAGCCCTACCAGCACCATGGGAGCTTGAATACAGGGAATCAGGGTTCCCAAGACCACGTACAATAAAGCTTCCGTCCAGCATATTCCCGGGGATTACCCCGGGCATACCGGCCTCAGCCTGGGTAGCCCCCTTCCTGTGGATCCATACACCAGAAGCTTCCTCAGCGTGGTTGTGATTGCGGTTAATAAGTGCATTCCATTGAGCATCCCCTGGTATGATAGAGCTTACTAAGCGCACTATTCGCTGAGCCATAGTTATGCGGTTCTTTAACGCAAACTGCAGGCAAAACTCCATGTCCTTTATGTAGTCCAGTCCTTCTGGACTACTAGCCTTAAACCCAAAGTGCCCCTCACGGGCCTTGAGTCCGCCTGACGCCAACTTCATATAATGAGTGGCTATCGCATGTCCTATACCACGGCTCCCTGAGTGAATTATAATCCACACGAAGTCACTGAGGTCGTAGCCAATCTCAAGGAAATGATTGCCTCCCCCGAGACTACCAAGCTGGCGTAACCCGTTCACTGCAAATATTTCCGCAGTCTTGTCTGACCTTGGCAGGTCTGGTTCTTCCAGCCATTCTGATTCCAACTTATTGTGGGAAAACCCGACTGGTATCTGCTCATAGATTTGCTTAAAAATAGTTCCAGCATGGGCGGTTACGTCTTCCTTCTTGAAGGACGTTGGAATAGCCAGCATACCACAGCCGATATCGTACCCGACCCACGCCGGGACTACCACTCCATCGGTAGCTACTACAGCACCAATAGGCAATGAATACCCACGGTGAGCGTCAGGCATTAGTGCACCCTGCACCACGAAGTCCTGAGACATGGCACTTTCCATTTGTTCAATAGTTCCCTGATCTAGATCAGTCGCATAGTTCTTGTATTCCATTATTGCTCATTAGCCCTTTGTATAATGCTATTTAATCTTCCTACGGGGACCACAATAGTCCTTTCTTCCGCATACTGTGTACAAACCATTTGTACTACGTCAGGAAACTCAGCCGGGGCTTTGTCGTCCCCCATGATAAGTTTCTTTATGGTAGTGGTGTCCATTTCGCCTTCTTTCTGGGCGAGTCCTATTTTCTGAGCTTTTTCTATCTTAGCCAGATCGAACACATCAGGCCCAGCTAAGATCGGAATGGGGATTGTGGTGCAGCTGTTGTCCGCTGTGTTTATCAAATGGACTACCGGCTTAAAATCTATTTGTGTCTTTTCCTTCCGGTAGAGTGGCCCACAGTTTACCAGTAGCCTGCCTTTGTACTTGGTCACATGGGGGACATGGTAGTCACCAGAAATAATCAGGTTGTACATAGGGTATGCCTTCATGTACGACAGAGCAGACATTGCCCCGGTCAGGAACCACGGCGGCTCCTTCTCAGCTATACAGAAGTGCGTTAACAGAACATCAGCCCCCGGCTTTTCTGAAGGTAACACCCCAAAACCAGCACCTTCTACCATTGTTACGGGGTGCTTTAGTATTTTACCGTTTGCATCTTTGATCACCCCAGCTTCCACCAGTGCATGATATGGGGTATCAATCATCAGCTCAGAGTGGTAGTTCATGTCATGCTGCCCGGGTACTGCTATTACGCCGTATTCCGCTTTCCTTAGAATAGAGGAAACTGTGTTGGTGAGTTCGTACCTAGTTGAAGCCTTATCAAAAATGTCACCGGCAATGTAAATGACCGCTGAATTCTCATTGGCTGTCTGTACTACCCATTCCAGTTTCGGTACAATAACTTCCTGAAAGAAATCTTCTTCTACCCGCATTCCGGGGGTTGATTCCCGGACGTGTAGATCACCGCAAGCCAGTACGATACTCATTTTACGTCCCCTAAGCAGAGTGGGCATTTATTGCCCAAAGTCTTTTTATAAGTAGCTTGCAGTGCTACTAGGTTACCTGTGTACTCTTGTATCTTCTCAGTCGCTTTGGTAGCAGCACTGATCTGAGAACGCAGTCTAAGGACAAGTGCATGTTCGCCTATGATGAGCTCAGCAGCTTCTGGTAAGACGCCCTTAGGAATCTTAATGCATTTCTCAGAAGCTGATTCAGCAGTTTTGACAGCAGTCTTTAGGGAGTTCAGCATATGTTGTGCTTCTGCCAGTGCGCCGAATTCCCGGAGTAGGTCTGTCACTCCTTCTAACTTCTGTACCGGCTGCAATGCTTCTAGTTCGGTAGTCCTGTCCTGCAGGGCTTCAACAGTGACTCTGAGAGTCCGCAGGGCGCTCTGGGCGGCTACGAGTCTACTTGTTCTGGTTAGCAATGTTGAGCAGTCAGCTAGGGAGTGCACGTTTGGTATGCTATTTAGCTCTGTGAGCCTCACCACTGCATTTTCTACTGTCTTCCGTAGGGAAGTCTGCTTTGCCTCACAATCGACGAGTACGGCGTGTTTCTTCTCAATGCTAGCCAGTGCCTGATCAACCGTAGGTACAACAGCCAATTCAGCAAGCCGTTCATCACACTTCTTCACTACAGAAGCTAGGGAATTAATCTCAGCAAAGACTTCCCTGCGATCCTTGTCTACTATTTTTACGGCCTTATGTGCAACTTCCAAGTCCACAAGCTCAGCCAGTTTTGCAGCTACAGCCCCGGGTGATTTATTCAGTAGAAACAGCGAGTCGTGCTGCGTCTGAATGCAGTCGTCAGAAAGGTTAAGCATTCTACTAACTTCAATAGGTACCCCGCCCCTCAGCGCCTCAGTCTTGTTACCGTCTAACATGTAACAGTTTTCTGACTTTGCCTTTATTCTAGTAACTGCGTCTAGCTCTATAGAGCAGCAGTCAGTGCCCTTCCGTATGTAGGCTGTCCCCCGTAGATTATTGGTCTTCAGGTGCAGGGCAGCTCTGAGAAACGAAGTCTTACCGGCATTGGTGGATCCCGTGATAGCAGTGATCCCGGGGACAGTCTCAATGGTGGAGCTCTCATGCCCTTGGAAATTTGTTATTGTAAGTTTCATATAGTTTAGACTCCGTCTACTGTACCACTATGTATAATGCATTCGCCGCTGTACACGTAATGCCCGAAAGGGTACCTATCATCATTGTCCATTTTTGGGCAAGAGCACCCCGGAATGTTCCAGAATTTGATGAACCTATCATTCTGGTCAAACCCCCACAGTCTTTGTAACTTGCGTTCAATCGCATAGGCTTTCTTGTACTTAATTCTAATACTGTCCTTAAAAATTGAAGGAAGCCCAAGTGAGCTGACATGCACGAGCTTATTAATTTTTGCATGCAAAACTTCCCTTTTGGCCTGCAATTTTTTAATCTTTTCCATCGCTTGTTTGGTAGTTCCAAGGTCTTCTGCCAGTTCCATGTTGATCATATTCTGCCCCCTTTATTTGATAAGAAAAGAGCCCCGGGGTAGCGTGGAATCCCCCGGGGCTCAAGTGTGCGTGTGCTCAATTATTTATGGCCAGGGCACGCACGACTCCCGACTAAGGTAGACCACCCAATTCTAAAGTAACGCTAGCTACTGGTTGTCCGAGTAAACCCGGCTTTATGCACAGTTACTTTATAATGTCCGGGGCAACTACAGGTACAGACGGAATACGCCCACTCCCTTGGTCACTTACGCACATTGAACTAATGCCACCAGTAGCTAATTCTTAACTTTTACTCTTTCTCTGATTACTTCTAACGTATCTGCTGTCGTTCTGTCCGGCCTGGGCTTATCAAATCTGGGCAGGAACAACGACGGGAACTCATTACTCTTTGACGTAGTGATTGACTCAAATAGGACTGTACAAATAGTCCCAACCATTGCGTCCCAGTCTATACCGCGCATTTCGTCAGTCTTGCCATTCACAGTTACTTTCAGCTGACCGCACTCTGACTCGCAGAATATTGCGCCCATTACATCCTTGTACTTACTGTCTTCTTTACCGTATTTCCATCCTGTAATCCTCAAGGCGCAAGACGAAGTATTCTTTTTCTTAATCATGCTTGGACTGGTATGGTCTGACCATATAGCCGAGCCAAGTTTTAGTACTGAGCCTTCCTTGCCCAGAGCACGCATTCTTGTGTAGAAGCCAGCAGCTTCGTCTTTAGTTTCTATTACCTCAGTGTATACCGCAGAAATCACAGTTAGGTCGTCCACTTCATCAACGAACTTACTCAGAGCCTCAAAGCGTTTTGTGTATGGAGTGTTGGACTCGTACAGCCAGAATTCTTCTAGTGGAACTGCATCCCATACTCTGAGGGTTACGCAATCTGCTTCTTCCTGTGTAGCTGTACCGTGCAGTAACGAGTTTAATATTCCGTTTCCTGTTTGTCTGTCCAGCTCTACTCCGTTCCGAACACATATAAGTTCACCGGTATAAACAGTGTCAGTGATGGATAGTAGCAAAGCTGACTCCAACCGGTCTAGCTGCTGCACTCTTTTCCCATTTCTGGTAATGAATGAAATCTCATTGGAATGGATTACGTTGACGAACATTCCATCTTCCTTCAGCTGAGCGTACTTCTTCCCTTTCTTTGCCCAGAACTTATCTTCTGCTGAATCAGTGGAACACCGGCAATACGGGACGTAGTAAATTGTCCCGGGAACTGCTAGGTTAATAGACTTAGCCCCGACACCGCACTTCAGATCCTTGTTTAGAATCCGTTTAACTACTTCGTAGGTTTCGGCGTTACAACAAGCAGCCTTGTGAAGGGTTTCCTTGTCTTTAGAACTCGCCCCAGTCTGGGAATTTAGAGTATCTAAAATGCTAAACAAGTATTCAGCGTTAGTGATATGCGCTGTTTCTTCGCTGCATACGAAAGGCTTTACCGCTTTGATATGGTACACACAATCAGAGTTGAGTGTACGGGTAACTACTCCCAGGAACACTGGGTCTTTGAGGTAGGAACATAAAAGTTTTATTTTAGAGTTACGACTAGGAGTCGCCGCAACAGCTTCCAGCTTAGTGAGTACAGTTGATAACATTTCCACCTCAGGTAAAGATTCAGTATTTAACTGCTTCGTTGATGTGTCATATATACCATACAGTGTTATATATGTCAAGCGCTATTTCACAGATCATAAAACATTATTAACTAATAACGTCCCAGTACTGCGGTGGTTGATTACTTACCATAATATTCCGGGGTTACATTGAATACTGCAAATAGCTTCTGCAATGGAACCGTCAATTTCCCGCTACTGGGGTAGACTGGAAACTTTTTTACCCCAGAAGTTCTCATAGCCTTAACTAGACGATTGAAAGACGTCTTAGTGAGCTTAGGTACTTTTGGCTTCTCAGTGGGGTGCATATACGGGTACTGCGCAGCTTCCAAGTAGTCCGCCATGTCCCTGAGAACTTTGGGGAGCTCCGTAGCAGTTACTCCGTAACGAGTGGCATTATTCTCCACCTTAGCCAGGAATGTGTTCGCTGCACGCGATAGCACCCCGCGAACCATACCTGTGCCTTTGTTCTTCTTTTGGTGATGGTGATCTAAGCACGCTGAGGAGTCCCCTGTAAGCTCTACTCCTAGTATGGCACAAAGACCGTATTGCTGTTTCAAAATGCTGTCACGGAGCACTGGGACGTCTTTAGAGCGCATTTGAAATACCCCTGCCAGTACGAACTCTTTGCAATTCGTACAGTCCGTAATACAAAGCATGCACCCACCAGTTGAAAAGTGATGGCACAGGATTGCGCTCTTTATCTCATCCATAGCTGGCACCTTGGGTAGTCAATAGCCGCATGCGCTCCGTAGTACCCGCTGTCGCTTATATAAGCCCTACCAGATATAAAGTGCACACATGCCGCATGGCAGTGTAATTCACCTCGGAATGGACAAGGCTTATCAAACATAGCCGCCGTAGCTTCCAACATTTCTATACGCAGGTCAGTCACCTCAGCTTCAAGGGCCACCAGCCGCGCAGCTGCCGTTTCGTCAAGCGTGTCCTGCTTACAAAATAGAACTTTGAATAACTCTCTGATATCTCCCATAGCTAACACTTACTGGGGTGGAAATCAGGAAAAATACTAACGAATGACCGCCAGCCTGATACTTCGTCTAAGTCCTCATATACCCTTTCTGACAATTCTGGTGCCGACAAAGCTAACTCACCGTCTTCATCGTGGCCTAGGAAGCATATTCCTGCATCTTTCCCTACTGACTTTAATACTACTGTACTGGGATTAATGAACTCATCTATCCCTTCATAAATGGCTGTAGCTGTGTAGCCCATTACTAACCCCATACCACTGGGAGTTTTTTTATCTTGTGTTTTGTATTTGAAGTAAAAAGCTAGCATTGATTATCCTGTTGGTTTGATATGATGGAGCCCCCAGAAGGATTCAAACCCTCGGCCTGCTGATTACAAGTCAGCTGCTCTATCGCTGAGCTATAGAGGCAATGAAGTGTGGAGGAGTACTGAATCGAACAGTTTGCCCAAAGGGGAGAAGATTTACAGTCTTCCGAAAGCACCAGCTTTCCTTATTGAACCCCTCCGGGCTGCTAGTTTCCTGCTACCTTACCTTTAAGGACTGAGGACGGCTTGAATTTGATAGTTCTTTTTTCGGCAACACGGACAATCTCACGTGTTCTGGGGTTATGTGCGGAATGTTCTGGTTTGGTAACCGGCTCAAAGATTCCGAAACGGGCAATACTTACACGCTTGCCACTCTGAACTGCATCACCTATTTCATCAAATACCGACTGAACAATAGTATTAGCTACCAGTTTGGTGATGTTGTGCAACTCAGCTAAGTTACGTGCAATATCTACTACGTTTACCACTTCAACATTGTTTTCTTTCATACATATCTCCATTGTTTATTTATCTACTACTTGTTGCTGATAAATCAGCAGTTGCTTTGTACACTCATCGAATAACTCTTCATACGCTAAATCCAGATCATCGTCAAGGTCTGATATATCTGCACTTAGACTAGCATGAATTTTTATGGACTCATAATTGCCAAGTGATATTGTTCTACTAACAGCTACTGATACTTTCCTGCTGGTATATTTCCGGTCTTTACTCATCAGCACTCCTTATTCTGTAATAGTTGTTTTGCATTAGAGTTATAGCCCCCTTTGCGACTAGAGCCTTGATTACACTTTGTGGTACCTGCACTGTAGTCAAAGTTCTTATTCTAAAAAAAGTTCCATCTTTATTTAGGCTCCCAAAATCCCCTGGAGCAGCGTTATGTAACGCTTTGAGTATGCCTGGTTCCCAATCATTGGTAAGCTTACTAAATGAACGTCTTTCCACAGAAGCTCCTATCTAGGTCTACTATGTACCCGGGCTCAGCTAGGCTCTTCAGCCCGTATGTGCGTATGACCCGCTTAAACTTGTTAATGGTGCAAGTGTCAGGCTGCAGTTTGAACTGCTCAGTACCTTCAAAAGGCAGTTCTACCAACTTTCTTGTAAAGTCAATTACGTCCTGGCTACTTATAATACGCTGGTAGATCTTTGAAGTTTTCTTCAGATCACCACACATATACTGGATTGCCTTTGTTTCACCAACTCCTGCTATCCCTGGCACTTCGTCTGAGGTGCACCCACAGAGCGATTTCATTTCAGCAAATCTACTGGGGTGAATTTGGTACCGTTCGCTAATGTCTGACTCATACAGCATTTTACGATCTTTCAGGTACCACATAGAGTGCTGAGAATTGATGAGCTGAAACAGGTCACCATCACCAGACACTATAACTATTTTGGCATTAGGGTATGATTTACACACACTCGCTATAATGTCGTCCCCTTCGTGCCCAACCTGACTGAACACGTTACTAAACCCCAAGGCAGGGAGTATGTTTTCCTGCAGCAAACTGAACTGCCCGTAAATACAAGCGTGTTCTTTCAGTTCTTCTGGGGTCATGGCTTCACGCTCTAACTTGCGTTTAGCTTTGCGTTTAGCTTTATATGCAGGAAATAGCGCTTCCCGCTTTGACTCTGTACTGTCCCAAGCAAACACTACATCGGTGCCTTGGTGAATCTTCTGTAAATTCAATAGCTGAACAAGGAACCCGTAAATGATTGCAGTGCTCAGCCCTTCATATGTTAACTTAGGTAACGCGAAAGACACACTGTGGCAGATCGCGTTACTATCAATCAGTAGGATTTTTCTCATCTGGTCCTTTGTCTTTTTCCTCTATCATATTGCAGATTTGTTCCTCAGTGTAGAAACGGGTACCACAGTCATCACAGGTTCTATTGCGGCCCTGAATGCTGCTTTCTGGTAGTGGTATAGTTCTGACTACTCTAGTCCTTCCCCCACAAGACGGACACCGAACCCCTGTACCTTGTTGCGGCTTGTCTTTCCCTTCAGTCTGAATATCTAATCTCTTTTTAACTGACTTACCTACACCTGATATATCTTCCATAATTGTCACCGGGTTTTCTTCTTTCGCTCCTGTTTGAATTTATTTTCAACTTCTGTCCATAACTCTATAGTACGGTCACGAAGCAGATTTTCCAGGTTGTTTTTCTCTATGTACGCTATTGCATCGTCCATACGGGAGTAGCCTTTTGCATCATCACCTACCCAATAGGTGGTCAGCTCAGCAGTGTCTTTAACATATTGCAAGTTAGCTCTTACGTCGTCAATGCCGTAGTCAAACATGATGTAGACTGGACACTCACGGTAGGGCTTGTCAATGCTTGATTTAGTCACCTTGCACTGTGAAATAATTCCTACTACACGTTTATGAATCTTCTTCTTACCGGTTAAGGTCTTTTCTTTTTCAATAAACGAAGACCGATTAATACTGATCCTAGCAGAAGCGTAGAATTCTACAGCACGGCCACCAGGGGTTACGTCCCCATAGTCACCTTGCCTGACTTGATTACTGCAGGCGATTAGCCAATTCTTTTTCTCAATGAGTCTGCAATACTTACGCAGACCTTCACTGAACTCTTTGGCTCTGCGCATGCCCATTTTATCGCCTTTTTCCATTTCTAACTCTGTTGACAGAGCCGCTAAGGAATCAGCAGCGAATACGTTTATTTTTCCTTCTGGTGGATCCCAGTCACTGACCAGCTTGAATAACTCGCTTACAGTGTCCGGCTTGAAATAATTCTTGTCTGGAATAGAAAGGCCATATGTTTCTGCGTACTCTGCGTCAAGCCGTGCTTCTGGGTCAGCAAATCGTACTTCACCACCCAGGGCCTGCGCTGCTCCGCCTAGCTCAGAAAGAATACTGGTCTTGCCTGATCCTGATCTACCGTATACCTCAAGTAGAATACCGCCAGGGCACCCACCGCCGTATACTCGTCCACCTGTAAGACACAAGTCCAGTAAAGTGCTTCCTGTACTAAGCATGGTCTTGTAATCTATCGGTTTGTCCCTTAGAAGGGGCTCAAGATCTGCGGTAGCAGCTGCAACTACTGCTGCTACTCCCTTGTCCACTGCACTGTCCACTGCACTTGGTTCTGCACTGCCAGCTACTACAATCCTTTTCTTCATATAGTTCCCTGTAGTAAAGATTAAAGGGAGCCAGCGTTATTGCTGGCTCCCGGGATTGTAGTTATGCGTTAGCTACAGCGTCAGCACATGCGTCATAGTGATCACAGCTGTCGCACTCAACGAACTCATCAAGTGTAACCCCAAGGGTGCCTTCTTCTACTGGGCATACTGGAGTATTCTTACGGGTTCCCCTACGGGCACCGCGAACTGGTGGTGCTGTCTTTTCTTCTACAACGTCTTCATCACCGTCATTACCGTCATCACCTTCATCTGGTGGCTCTACTACCGGTGGTTTACGTCCTGCTCGTGGTGGAGTAACAACTTCCTCACCAGCTCCTTCGGACTCCCCAGAGTCATCTGGTGCTTCTTCAGGCTTTCTACGGGCATTGAAAATCTCTTCGATTTCTTCATAGCTCTTAACTACGATCAGATCATCAAGGCAACGGGCCGCTTCCAATTCAGCGTCTGAAATAGGCTCAGGCCGATCAATAAACTGATATGCGTCGTATGCTGTGCTTTCGGCACCAACACCGGTACGACGGAAGCTTACTGATTTACCAGTGTCAGGATCACTGAATACAATGTACCCACCCTTCCTTGGGTTCTTGGTAAGAGCAGCAATGTTCTTTTCCAAGAAGTAATGTGAAATCTCAAGAAGCTGCATACCCTTCTTTTCTTCCTCAGGATTCTCACGGACTATGACATTGTACATGGTTCGGCGTTTTGCTGAGAGCGGTTTGATCTCAGTCTTATAATCAGCACCAGCAGTGTTCAGGCGCTTGATTTCCTCACAGATTGGACACGGTCGGCCGTACTGTACTGGACACACAATTCTGTCGTCAGCTGGGCCTACCTGAGTATGCACCAGAATATCAAGCACATATGCTACCTCACCCTTCTTGTTGAAGGGGTCGTTGGAGCCAGCGTAGTACGGAATAATATCAATGATCCACGTACCTTTTCCTGGATTGAATTTTACCAGTCCTTCAGTCTTACTTGGGTCAAGGTAGTCTTTGAACATGCCACTCTTGTCTTTACGTCCGAAGGACTCTTTAGTACGATCCTTCAACCCAGCACCCATTTTACTGCGAATTCCACTTGCCATAGCAACTACTCCTCGGCTTCACGCCTTTTCCTTTTTGCTAACGTATCTGTTAGCTTCTGTTTTACCTGTTCCTTTTTCTCGGCATCTGCGGACACCCGCACGTCCTTAGAAACAGATGGTCTAGCAAAATACCCGCAGATCCATAGGTCAGCTTCAATCTTGATCATTGCTTTCTTGTTATCAAGAACTGTCCTAGCATTCTGCAGGTACGTCACGTCATTTTCTGCCTTGTCTTTTTCCTCAAGGGCTTTTCTATACTTAGGCTGAGTACAAACCCATGCTTTGGTCATGGTGTCTGTTATATTCTTGCCTGGGGCTATACCTGTCATACCGCCGCGTCTAGCATCCATAGTGAGCTCAGCTTCTATGAACTGGAACTCGCGCTTTTTCTTAGCTAGTATGGATTGAGCTTGATAGAGTAGGTCCATCCATTTGTCCATGACTGCGGCTTGTCGTTCAGCTTCGTAGTCCAAAGCGTACTTGTCTAAAGTAGCGTCTTCGCTAAGATCGTATGAATCCCATTCCCGTTTTACTATGTGTGGTAGTTCGTCGCTCATGATGTAATATATATACCAATTCTGGTAAAGTTTGTCAAGTGTTTAGTGTTAAGTATGGTACGTTAATTAGACCCCTGTGTGTCCAAATCCATTTGTACCCCTTTTTGAGTTGTTATGTTTAGCCTCGAACTCTTCCGCTGATATTCTACTAAAACGTGGCACCTCACACTTTTGAATTAACAGCTGGGCTATTCTGTCACCAGCATTAACAACTACTCTCCAGGTGCCATGGTTGTATAAGTGGACTCTGACCTCACCACGGTAGTCAGAGTCAATTACCCCAGCCCCTACTTCTATTGATTTATTGAAACTCAACCCAGATCTTGACTTTACAATTCCTACGTACCCAGCTGGTATTACAAGTTGTAGTCCAGTTTTGAATTTATGACTGCTTCCCGGGTAAATGCTACCGCTCTCAGTAGTTATGATGTCGAACCCAGCAGCCCCTTCTGAAGACCGTACTGGTACATATGGCCCTGTGTAATCTATTTTCATTTGAAAAATCCTTCACCATCTAGTTGATCTTTAATAGATTCTAGTATTGATATCGTGTTTAAAATAGATACACCATCCATACCAGTCATTTCATTATTCATAGCCCTTCTAAGGGAGTCTATACTATCATCTAAATCGGAGGGGTATATTTTATCCCCCGTACTATTTCTAACAGCTACGTCAATAGTTACTTTCATTTAATCTTCCTCGGTATGCGCACAACTACCTACACCAATATCACAGGTCCCATCAAACTCGCCTATCTGAAAGTCTCCTTTAAAAAACTTATGGCTCCAACCATCTGAAATAATTACTTCCATTTCTGGATCAAACTCTTTTAATTTCTCAATCATCTGCCATACCCTCATTTAGTGTACCCC
>JFJP01037270.1_pt1 | contig 34333 bp, 24 predicted proteins | sample 431651 | NCBI WGS metagenome assembly JFJP01 (sample SAMN02602958, study PRJNA72255) | Microbial mat metagenome, whole genome shotgun sequencing project. | biome: fresh water; feature: sink hole; material: water; isolation source: purple microbial (photo- and chemosynthetic) mats found in... | reverse complement strand
ATCCGGTAAAAAAGCATCTGAGTTCGCGGAAACAGATTATGCATCCATTTACTGGTAAATTTCGGCACCATAATCACAACTTTTCCGTCAACCACCGCATGCCCGTGTACCCGAATTGGAATCAGGTCGGAGGCGCTGATGGATTTGAGGATTTTGCGTCGTTGGAAGTAGTTCATGGGGAGGAGTGAGTGTGAGTGTAAAGTGTGAAGTGCCTAGAGTTTGGAGTGCCTGGAGTTAGGAGTTAGTTCATTTTATAAAATCTTTACTATATGTGAAACTCAATAATCAAGCCAACATGCCCAACTCTAGGCACTCTAGGCACTTTAGGCACTCCAAACTCTAGGCACTTCCCCCATCTACATCGCCGCCGGAGGAGCCGGCTCATCGGGGCTACCTGCATTGCGAAGGGGCAGGCTTACCATTCCCCAACCGATAAGTGAAAGAACGGCAAGTCCGATAAGGTAAGAGGGATTGCTGAATACTGCCGAAGGGAATTTCTCAAATGCGGCAAAAATCGCAAACACAAGTCCCATCAATGCTTCGCCGGCAATGAGTCCGGAAGCCAGGAGAACCCCTACGTTCTCGCTGCGGGTTTTCTGTGCCTCGTTATGCTTTTTCCTATCAGCCAACAGGGTTAAAATCCCTTTGATCATTCCGCCCATGAAAATTGCAAATGTAGTTTGCAGGGGAAGGTACATTCCCACGAAAACCAGCATCGGACTTTGAACTCGCATGATAATAAAACCGATTCCCAGAAGCATTCCTGTAATCACGAGTGGCCAGGCCATTTCCCCTCCCACGATACCCTGCGACAAAAGAGCCATAAGGTTAGCCTGAGGAGCAGATAATTCCTTGGAGCCAAATCCCCCGATATAACCTTCCTTGAGACCCGTGTTGATATCACCTTGATTAAGATAGGACAAAACGAAAAACATAACCGCACCAGCCGCTACAACGCCGATGATATCGCCGAGCTGCATGCGCCAGGGAGTACCGCCGAGGATGTGTCCAGCCTTGAGATCCTGAAGCATCTCTCCTGCCACGGCAGCCGAAACGCATACAATAGCCGCCACACCAAGCGTTGCTGCCACACCTTCATTGCCCTGGACTCCCAGGATGACCATGATAAGCGCGGTTACAACAAGTGCAGTAAGGGTAAGACCTGAAATGGGGTTATTGCTCGAACCCATTATTCCGACGAGATAGCCGGAAACAGCAGCAAAGAAAAAGGCCAATATTATCATAACTGTTGCGGCCACAATGGCTACCAAAATCGTTGTACTGAAAACAAAAAAAGTAATTGCAAATGTTGCTATGGCAACACCAAGGATTCCAAGCATTATCCAGTTAAATGAAATGTCTTTTTCGTTTCTGGGAACACCCGTATCGATGCCTGAGGCGGCTTTCTTAACGTCATCGATTGAGCGGCTCACGCCGGCAAAAAGACTTTTCCTCATTCGGTACAGGGTAAAGACTGCCGAAACAAGCATTCCACCGATTGCCATAGGCCGTACGATAAAACGCCAAACGGAATAGGCTTTGTCGATCCATACTTTCTGTAGGGCCGACTGCTGTGAGATGCCTTCAGATTGTGCCAAGGCAGCTGCAATTCCATCAACATCAATTTGCGGACCAAGGAAGTACAGAATAATAGGAGTTAGAAGTCCCCAGGCGAGTACGCTGCCACTGAAGTTAAGCGATGCCAGCCGTGGTCCGATGATGTATCCCACACCGACATAGGCAGGTGAAATAGCTGGTGATCCGGCCAAAGCTCCCCCTTTGCCGAAAACGCCAAGGTTTTCGCCAAAAAAGCTCCCGAGACCAGTGATGCCCTGCTTTCCGAAAACGATGAAGCGTTCCCAGTAATCGGCAAAAATGCTGAACTTGGCAAGCACTGTAACAATAGCACCCACGATCATAGAGCCAAAAAGATACTTGGAGCCACTGCCTGCCTTGCTTCCCGATTTATGAATCTCTGCGGCTGCAACCGATTCGGGAAAAGGGAGCTCGGCATCGTCAACCATAACTTTGCGAAGTAATGCAACAAACATAATACCCAGGATACCCCCTGCAATCAGAATTGCTGTTGTAACACCATAGGTAAAGAAATTATCCACTTCGATCCCTTGCTGCTGCTTCTGAAGATAAACAATATAAAATGCAGGTATTGTGAAAATTGCTCCTGCAGCCACCGACTCGCCGATGGATCCGACAGTACGGGCAAAGTTCTCTTCAAGAATGGTTCCTCGCATAGCTTTTATCAATGCCATGCCGATAACGGCTGCCGGATAGGTAGCAGCAATGGTCATACCCGCTTTCAAACCGAGATATGCATTCGCTGCGCCAAGGACCACGGCCAATACAAGGCCTATAATCAAAGCGCGGACGGTGAATTCGGCCATGTTGGTTTCCGCCGAGACAAAAGGGACAAATTTTTTCTGTTGTGCCATAGAGGAGTAGGTTTAGATTTTTAAGGTTATAAATGTAATAAACTAAAGTTAAAGTTTGTAATGTTTTTGAAGGAAGTGAGGGAAGTGAGTGTAGTTAGCGTCGTGAGTGTGGTGAGTGAAGTGAGTGTGGTGAGTGTGGTGAGTGTAGTGAGTGATGTGGGAGAAGTGAGTGTAGTGAGTGTATTGAGTGCAGTGAGTGTAGTGACGGGGTGGGTATGTTTTTTTGTTGCATTGCATTCTGTATATTCACAGCCTGAAAATTAAGTTATGTCTGGATCGAAAACGCAGTTAGCAAGCTTTGCCGGAATCCTTGCGATTATCGTTTGGAGCAGCAATGTTGCTGTTTCCAAAACGGTAATGAACGAGTTTGGACCCTTCAACGCGGCTTTTTACATTTACTTTTTCAGCGGGATAGTGAATTTCATAATTCTTTTTATTGCGCTGGGGAAGCCTAAATTCTTAGGCTATTTAAAATCCCTCCCTCCAAAGTACTATTTTCACACGGGAATATTCTTCATCTTCAACAATGTCTTTTTTTATGTGGCGCTGGGATTGGCAAAAAGTAACGAGGAGCTTATAATAGTGACTCTATTGAATTACCTCTGGCCAGTGCTTATTTACATTTTCAGAGTACCAATCTATCATTCACGCATTAAGCCTGTTTTATATTTTCCTGCAATTATTTTGGCTCTTGCAGGAATCCTCATTGCTCTGCTTCAGGGTTACTCGGGTCAGCAACTGATTGAAATCGCCGCCGCGCTTGATGATAATTTTCTTGCATTTCTCTTTGCAGTGATGGGAGCTGTTTCATGGGCTTTATATTCAAACCTTATAAAAAAGTATAAATCGAGCGACGATATTGCTGCGATGCCATTGATCTTTATGCTTAGCGGATTGGCTTTTTTCGGAATTCAGGTTTTCAGGGGCGACACCCAAAGTTTGAGCCTTTCGCCCCTGCTGTCGAGTCCCTCTTTGATATACAGTATTCTGGGTCCCACTTGCCTCGGTTACCTTTTCTGGTTTCTGGCGATGAAATACGGCAATCGCAACCTGGTAACTTCACTGTCGTACCTAATTCCAGTCGGTTCAGTTTTCCTAGTTAGTTCAATTCATTCCATTCCCGTGAGACCGATGTTCTGGGTTTCGGTTGCTCTGCTGACAGGTGCGGCAATCATGGGTATGAAATCGGTAAAGGATTGAAAATGGATGATGCAGTAATTCGACCACAGATTTTTTAATAGGGATCAATTGCACAAATTCAAAAACAGGGAACGTTTTCAATGAAAAATTTTCTAATTTTATCTCCTGACCAATACCTTCTAAATGAAAAAGTCTATTTCCCTCCTTCTCATGCTTGTGTCTTTCTTTCCGGCATTTGCGCAGATGTCATCCCTCGAAAAAAAATTATATGAAATGCCGGATGTGATCTTCATTAAACTTAACACACCTCCTGGTTTCATTGAGGCCTACGAGTTGGCAGTTCGTCAGCCCCTCGATCATAAAGACTTCAGCAAGGGCTTTTTCTACCAGAGAGTTTTTCTTTCTCACAAGGGATTCGAGAAGCCTGTAGTTTTTGTTACCGAGGGATACGAGCAGGAAGGGATTTACCGGAACGAGCTCACAAGCCTGCTGAACGCGAATCAGATTGAGGTTGAGCACCGGTATTTTGGGGAGAGCATGCCCGATTCCATTGACTATACCTATCTCGAGGCAGAGCAGGAAGCAGCTGATTTGCACCGGATCAACGAGATCATGAAACAAATCTATACAGGGAAATGGATAAGCACCGGTATCAGCAAAGGCGGACAAAACAGTATTTATTACCGGTATTTTTATCCCGGGGATGTGGATGTTACAATTCCCTATGTTGCACCTTTAAATCTGGCATTAGGTGATGAGCGGATTTACTCTTTCTTCGATACGGTAAACACTTCTGAATGCAGAAACAAGATAAGGGACTTTCAGATCAGGATGCTCAAGGAAAGGAAGAAAGTGCTACCGCTGCTTAAATGGTACAGCAATGGAAAAGATCTCGACTTTACTTACCTGAGCTTTGAAGAGGCTTTCGAATACGCTGTTTTGGAATATGCGTTTTCATTCTGGCAATGGGGGCATAGCTGCAATGAGATTCCTTCAGCCAACTCTACACTTGAGGAAGCGCTTGCCCATCTTTTATCCGTATCGGATATCGACTTCTTTTCAGATGAAACAATGGAGAAATTTCGATCCCACTATTATCAGGCCGCCCGTGAAGTCGGTTATTATTCCTATCGCACCGACGAATTTAAAGGTTTGCTAAAGGCTCTTCCGATGAAGCCCTACCCCAGTGCAATCTTCACTCCGGGTAAAATGGAAGTGGAGTACAATAGCACTCTTTCAAAGAAAGTTTTTGACTGGACGCAAACCAGCGGGAACAACTTCATTTATATTTATGGTGCGGGAGATACCTGGTCGGCCACCTCAGTGCCACCCTCTTCAGAGACCAATTCCGTATGGTTTTTTCTCAACGCTGCGCATCACGGTGCAGCACGCATAAAAAACATGAACCCCGCACAAAAAGAACTTTTCGTAAACACCTTGGAAGAGTGGCTTAGCATAGAAATAAATTAATCTTTCAAAACCGACAGCTTATGAATGCCAATCCGTCAAAAGTAATCGAGGCCTTTCGTGAAGACAAAAACTGTTCTCAGGCAGTGCTTCTGGGGTTTGCCGATCGGTTTTCGATCCGGGAAGAACATGCATTAAGCATCGCATCGGGATTTGGTGCGGGTATGGGGCGCCTGCAAAAAACCTGCGGTGCTGTTTCCGGTGCTTATATGGTAATCGGCCTCTACGCCGGCGCGAAGTCAACAAACAACACAGAACGCAAAGAAACGGCTTATGCCTTGATCCAGGAATTCACAAAAAGATTTGAGGCCACAAAAGGCACAACGCAATGCCAGGATCTTGTGCAATGCGACTTAAACACAACAGAGGGAAATAAGATGTTTGAAGATCAGAATCTTAAAGAAACCGTTTGTGAAAAGTGCATCGAGTTATCCCTGCGTATATTGGATGATTTGTTAGGAGGATAAAAGCCTTTAGTCAGGTTTTCCGATGCAGAATTCAGGAACCCCGCGAAACTGTTTAATAACCAAGTGATTGGAAATTGGTTGAAATATAACTGTCCATTTTTTTGCTGATTAAAAATATTTTGCTTTAAATTTAGCGTCCTAACTACAACCCCTATGAGCGCTAAACCCATACCCGAAGGGTATCTTTTCACCAAGAGTTATACTAACTACGTATTTGTTTTGCTTTTCCTTTTATATATGTTCGATTATGTCGACCGTATGATTATCACCTCCCTTTTTCCATTTTTAAAGGCCGACTGGGGCTTATCGGATACCCAGTGTGGAATGATGATATCGGCGGTTTATTGGTCGATAGTGCTTTTCACTATTCCTGTATCCATACTTGTTGATCGTTGGAGCAGGAGGAAGACCATTGGATTTATGGCCATTCTGTGGAGTATTGCCACAGCTGCCGGTGCATTTACCAGGTCCTTTTCCCAATTGTTCACCACCCGCACGGCAATCGGTATAGGAGAGGCCGGTTATGCTCCCGGAGGATCGGCGATGATTTCTGCTATGTACCCTCAGCGCAAGAGAGCCTGGATGATGGGGTTATGGAATGCTTCAATTCCTCTGGGAAGTGCAATTGGAATCGCCATAGGAGGCATAATAGCGGCTCACTGGGGTTGGAGACACGCACTTGGTATTGTTGCAATTCCGGGTTTGATTATAGGAATACTGTTCCTTTTTGTAAAGGACTACAAGACCGTCAGTCTTGAAAAAACCGAAACCAAAGAAGAGAAGAAAGCTATACGCAAAAAAGTTAGGATGAGCATGCGCGACATTGTGACGGAATTCCTTTCCAAGCCTTCACTCATATTAACATATTTCGCCATGGCGGGAGTTGTATTCACAACCACCTCGCTGCTTACCTGGTTGCCCACCTATTTCCACAGGGTTCAGGGTCTTCCCGAAAGCACAGCAGGTTTGAAATCCAGTGCGGTTATGCTCCTGGCAATTATCGGCGCTCCTTTGGGAGGATATTTATCCGATAAATGGAGAAAAAAACGCATTAATGCCAGACTTCTGTTCCCAACCATTACAACCGGATTGTCAGCCATAATATTGTTTTTGGCTTTTACCGTTTTCAAGAATCAAATACAATATGCTCTTCTGTTGTCATTAGGAATTTGTATTACGGCCTTTCTTTCTGCAGCTGCTGCCGTAACTCAGGATCTTGTGCATGCCGGTCTCAGAGCATTTTCATATGCCATTGCGGTAGTGGTTCAAAACCTTCTCGGTGCATCTCTCGGACCGATAGTAATGGGTGCTATTTCAGACAAAACAAATATTGAGTCAGCCTTTTCGTACCTTCCCATTGCATTGGTAGTTGCATCCATTTTATTTTTTGCCGGGTCTTTTTATTATGAGAGGGATTTAAATCTCGTGGAAAAAGTGGAGCTTGAAGTCAAGGAATAAATAGGAATCGTAATGCCTGGCCTGCTGCCAACACAATTTTTTAGAATCGAAAATAAGCTGGTAATCATAAATTTGTCCAATTATCCTGAGCATTCATAATCAAAATTAATTACCTTTGCGCGCTGATAAATTTTTCATCAGGCATAAATAAAATTTTGATTAATAAATGATTACAGTATCAAATTTAGCACTTCAATTCGGCAAGAGAACCCTATTTCAGGATGTGAATCTCAAATTCACAAGTGGGAATTGTTATGGCATTATCGGTGCCAACGGCTCCGGAAAATCAACTCTTCTAAAAATTCTTAGTGGAGAACAGGATCCCATGCGAGGATCCGTTTCTATTGGAAGTGGCGAACGACTTTCAGTTTTAAAACAAGACCGGTATGCTTTTGATGAGCACACCGTTCTGAACACAGTCCTTATGGGACACGAGGAATTTTGGCGCATCATGCATGAAAAAGATGCCCTTTATGCAAAGTCCGATTTTACTGACGAGGATGGCTTGAAAGCCTCCCACCTTGAGGAACGTTTCGCGGAGATGGATGGATGGAATGCGGAAAACAACGCCGCTAGCCTTTTAAGCGGTCTTGGGATTGCAGAAGACCTTCATCACAAGTTAATGAAAGAGCTCAGCAACAAACAGAAGGTTAAAGTACTGCTTGCACAGGCACTTTTTGGGAAACCCGACAATTTGCTCCTGGATGAGCCCACCAACGACCTTGACCTTGACACGGTAACCTGGCTTGAGAATTATCTTTCAAATTACGAGAACACCGTTCTGGTTGTATCACACGATCGACATTTTCTGGATTCAATCTGCACGCACACAGTGGATATCGACTTTGGAAAAGTCCAACTCTTTGCCGGCAACTATAGCTTCTGGTACCAGTCGAGCCAGCTGGCATTACGCCAACAGGCCTCGCAGAACAAGAAAGCTGAGGAGAAGAAAAAAGAACTTCTTGAATTTATTGCCCGTTTCAGCGCAAATGTTTCAAAATCGAAACAGACAACGAGTAGGAAAAAGATGATTGAGAAACTCAACATCGAAGAAATACGTCCCTCGACCCGTAAATATCCGGGAATCATCTTCAATCCGGACAGAGAACCGGGCAATGTGGTTCTTGAAGTTAAAAACCTGAGTAAAAGCATCGACGGTGAGGTTCTTTTCAAAGACTTGAGCTTCGTTGTCGACAAAGACGACAAGATTGTTTTCCTCTCCCATGACCCTCGCGCCATGACTGCTCTATTCGAAATTTTGAACGGGCACATGAAACCTGATTCAGGCAGCTATGAATGGGGACAAACAATTACATCTGCCTATCTGCCGGTTGACAACACTGATTTCTTTAAAAAAGATCTAAACCTTCTGGAATGGCTTTCCCAGTTTTCTGACGATTCAAGTGAAATATACCTGAGAGGTTATTTGGGAAAAATGCTTTTCTCCGGAGAAGAAGTTTTCAAAAAAGCCACCGTGCTTTCAGGAGGCGAAAAAGTGCGTTGCATGATTTCACGCATGATGTTGAAACGGGCTAATTTGCTTATCCTCGATACACCAACCAACCACCTTGACCTTGAATCCATTCAGGCCTTTAACAACTCACTGGTTGGATTCAAAGGAAACGTGCTTATGGCTTCACATGACCATGAATTTATTCAGACTGTAAGCAACCGCATTATTGAGTTTATGCCAAAGGGAAATGTCGATAAAAAAATGGAATATGACGATTATCTTGAATGGAGAGATAAATAATTAATAATCAGTTATTTATTACGGTTTTCATAAATTTAAAGCTCAATCAAACAAAATTTTTGAGGATTATTTCAAAATTATTTTCCATTATTCCATGGAAATATGGCTTTTGAATTAAAATAAGACTACTTTTATATTTTATAAAAAACTATTATCAATTAAATTAAACGGTCAATTATGAACATTTTTGTTGGAAGTCTTCCTTTTAGTCTAAAGGAATCTGAGTTAAAAGAGTATTTCGAAGAGTATGGTGAAGTTGCATCGGTAAAGATTATCAGTGATAAATTCTCCGGAAGAAGTAAAGGATTTGGGTTTATTGAAATGCCCAATGACGACAATGCTAAGAAGGCCATTGAAGAATTGAATGGCGCTGAAATTGACGGTCGTGCAATCGTTGTTAACAAAGCTGAAGAGAGAAAAGAAGGCGAAAGAAGAGGTGGCTTTAGCGGTGGTGGCAACAGAGGCGGCGGCGGCGGTTATAACAAAGGCGGCAATAGCGGCGGTGGTTATAACAGAGGCGGCAGCAACGATCGCAGAAGCGGTGGTAGCGAAGGTGGTTACAGGTCCAACTACTAATAAAGACCGGATTCTTATCCGGTAAAACTTGTTAATGGTTTAACAAACTTAGTTTGTTGGTCGGCTGCTCGATTATGTAAGTAACACGGTCAGGTTAAAGATGCGCAGTTCTTTGTATAAGATTGTGCAAAAGGATTGTGTATTTATTTGCCTGCTTCATGATATTAAGAGGTCATCCTTTAAGGTTGGCCTCTTTTTTTTTCCTACTTATTAATTAAGGTTGGAAGCTGTTTGAATTACAGTTCGCGGGTAAAAATTCTGAATTTCTTATATACTTTCCCACCCATTTTCTCCATCTCCGCGCGGACTTTCACATTGCTCTCCAGTTCCAGATGGGAATCGATATGGGTAAAACCCGCATTCGAAGCCTCACGCATAACCATAGTTCCCAAAATCGTGTCGATGCCTGTGTTTCTGTATTCCTTACTAATGGCTCCCAGCAGCAAATTCAATTGCTTAGTCTTCTTCTGGGACATGAGAATTGAAATAAATCCAAAAGGAAAAACCTCACCCCTGCATTTCTTCACCCCAACACTTATGTCGGGCATTGCCAAAATGAAAGCAATAATTTTATCCTCTTCGTTTTTTATTACTTTAATAAACCGCGGATCCAAAATCAACAGATAGCGATTGGCAAACTCGTCCATTTCTTTGACAGTCATTTCGGAAAAGCCATAAATATCTTTAAAAGTCTCATTAACAAGATGGAATACCGGCCTGACCAATTTTTTAAGGGCGAGCTTCGACTTTGGCTCAATTATTTGCAGATGAGGGTGGTTTCTAAGGGCCCGCTCAGAAATCTTCCGATAAAAATCAGGAATCTGTTCATTGACTTTTACCTGATACACAACCAGATCTGTCTTCTTGGAATATCCCATTCTTTCAACAAAATCAACAAGGAAGGGGAAATTGCATGCTGAAGCAATCACAACAGGTTTGTCGTAACCTTCAATAAGCAAACCCTGAGGGTCCTTATCGGAAAACCCCAAAGGACCAACCAGGTTGATTGCTCCTTTCGACCTGGCCCAGTCTTCGACGCTCCTAATCAGCAGTTCAGCAACGTCAAAATTCTCGTGGCACTCCAAAAAGCAAAACCTCGCATCGTTTTCGCCAGTCCTTTGGTTGTAGTGATGATTAATGATGCCCATTACCCTTCCAATGGCTTCTCCATTTGACCAGGCTAAATACAATATCGTATCGGAATGTGAAAAAGAATTGTTTTTCGAGGGATCAAAAAATACTCTGTCGTCCATGTATACCGGAGGAACCCAGTTTTCATGACCCTTATGGATTGTGGCAGGAAGGTACAAGAACTTTTCAAAATCGCTTTTTCCAGCAATTTCACGAACCTCAATACTCATTCAGATGCAGTTTAGTTTAACGAAAAACCAAATATACTATTTTTTTATTCTCTCCAGGGATTTGCCGCTTGTTCTTGAAATGAAAAATATTTTTTCTTGTTAGGAAATAACAGTTCATCAGAACAATGGATAAGCAACTCTGGCTAAAAAAAGAATATCGGGATACAATTTTCGGGAAGAATTTGGCCACGATAAAAATTAAACCGCAAAATCAAATGAAATTACTAATTTCGCGACCGATATATCTGCTTATCATTTAGCTTTGCAGAAGAAAAAACATTCACCTTTCCCATAATCAAAATTTAAAATCCCATGAAAAAGTATTTCGTTCTTATTTTGATATTCTCAACCGGTTTAACCGGATATGCCCAAAAAAACAAAAAAAAGTCGACTCCTCCTGCACCGCCTGTCTTTGCTCTACAAACAGCTGAAGACAGTCTGGCATATGCCATAGGAGTTCTCAACTTTCATTCGTTGAACGAAGATCTCATTAAGAAATTCAGCCTCGATGTTCAAATTGAGATTATAACCAAAGGCATGACTGATCTAAGCAAGGACACTGCACTTTTCGATGCCCAACAAGCCAATGAGTTCCTGGGGATTTACATGATGAAAAAGGAAGCTCAACTTGCTGAAGCCGAAAAAGGTTCAGGAAAGAAGTTCCTTGAGGAAAACAAGGTTAAACCAGGTGTTACGGTCACACAAAGCGGCTTGCAGTATGAGATTGTACACATGGGTTCAGGTGTAAGGCCTCTCGCAACCGACCGTGTTAAAGTTCATTACACCGGATATTTGATCGACGGGACAGTTTTCGATTCATCGGTTGAAAGAGGTGAGCCTGTTGTTTTCGGCTTGAACCAGGTTATTCCTGGTTGGACTGAGGGCCTTCAGCTAATGCCTGTTGGTTCGAAATTCAAATTTTATATTCCTTCCGAGCTTGGTTATGGTGCCCGTGCTGCCGGCACTCTTATTAAACCAAATTCAACCTTGGTTTTCGATGTGGAGTTAATCAGCATTGAGCAATAACCTGCAGCGCTCAATCAATGCAAAACTACTATGGCGAAATTGCCGCCTTATTTACCGCGGTATTTTGGACTGTTACAGCGCTCGCCTTCGAGAAAGCCAGCTTGAAAATAGGCTCCCTGTCGCTGAACATAATAAGGCTGGGGATAGGTTTTATTTTCCTGAGTATTTTCAATCTTTTCTACAGGGGAATCATGTTCCCTGTGGACGCCTCGGCTCAAAACTGGCTTTGGCTGGGTCTTTCAGGTCTGGTTGGATTCCTGTTCGGGGATTTGTTCCTTTTCAAATCCTATACCATAATCGGTTCAAGATATGCTATGCTTATCATGACACTGGTGCCCCCCATCACTGCTCTTACCGGTTGGATCGTTCTTGGTGAAAAACTTACCGGAATGAACTATCTTGGAATGGCCCTCACAATCACCGGAATATCCCTGGCAATTTTCAACCGATCAAACGGAAAAGCAGGATTCTCTTTGAAATTCTCTTACAGAGGTTTGCTCTTTGCCTTTTTCGGGGCCGTAGGGCAAGCCCTGGGACTTGTGCTCAGCAAGTTTGGAATGAAGGACTACGACCCGTTTCCTGCTACACAGATTCGAATCATCGCGGGATTTGTGGGATTTGCAATTTTGATAACTATCGTCCGCAGATGGCGAGGAGTTTTTGACGGGTTTTCCAACCGAAGCGGAATGGTAAGCGCGGGAATAGGGTCGTTTTTCGGCCCTTTCCTGGGGGTTTCGTTTTCACTGCTGGCAGTTAAGTTCACCCAAACAGGAATTGCCTCCACGATTATGTCAATCGTTCCTGTGTTGATAATTCCCCCCGCAATATTTCTGTTCAAGCAGAAAGTAACAACTCTGGAAATAATAGGCGCATTGATTTCAGTTGTTGGAGTTACCTTGTTCTTTGTAAATTGATGTTCATATTACAAAATCAGAAAACCATGAAGCACATCCTCATCAATTTGAGTTTAGCTTTTCTTTTGCTTGTTGGAGCTTGCAATTCCCCCGTGAAAAACATAAGCCCGGAGGAAATAATTATTCAACGCATCGACTCACTGAATAAGGCCGGATTCGAAATAACCGACTATCACGCCCATCTTAAAGGAGGCTTAACCATGGAGCAACTATTGGATCACTCCGCCAAAACCGGCATTAAATATGGTGTTGCGGTTAACGGGGGAGTTGGGTTTCCGGTACAGAACGATACGGCCTTAAGTGCATATTATCAATCGGTGAAGCACTATCCTGTTTTTCATGGTTTACAGGGAGAAGGAAGGGAATGGCATAGTTTGTTCTCTCCCGATTCGATTGCACTTTTCGACTATAAATTTACAGATGCAATGACCTTTACAGACGCGGCCGGAAACCGGAACCGGCTCTGGATAAAGGAAGAAGCATGGGTATCCGATCCACAGGAATTCATGGAATATCTTGTATTGCAAATCGAGACTATCCTCTCAAATGAGGATGTTGATATTTATGTGAATCCAACTTTTCTGCCTGACACGATACAATCGCAGTATGATGTTTTATGGACTCAGGAAAGGATGGAAAGGGTTGTAACAGCTCTAAAAGAAAACCAGATAGCAATGGAGATTAACAGCCGTTTGAAACTCCCTTCTGCTGCCTTCATAAAAATGGCGAAAGAAGCCGGGGTGAAATTCACAATGGGCACAAATAACACTAACGCAGAGCTTGGCTATCTGGAGTACGGGCTTGCGATGATTCAGGAATGCGGACTCAGGCCGGAGGATTTCTGGAAGTGCGGGAAGTGAGAACACTCAAATCTGCGAACCAATTACTTCTTGCTCACCGGAAGCGGAAGCACACTACCGGATTGGAAAAGGGAAATCCTCCCGTCGTAAAGAAGATTGAGACCCTCTGATATTCTTACAACGCAGGTTGACGGAACCCTGTACAGGAGTGTGTTTTTGGGAATCACTTCCTCCCCGTATATACCAAAGGGGAAACCTCCAACCGGGTTTATCTCTATACTGAGCGACTGGCCTTCGACAGAATCAATAGATTGAAGTCCTGAGTTTTCAGAAAATTTCGCAAATTCAAATTGCTGGCTAAAACCATCCGGCACAATCAAAAAACTTCTGGTAAATTGCTCAGTAATTACTTTTCCGGTAAAAAGTGCAAGGTACTCCTTCTCGGTTCTGTCGAGCTCCTCAATGGCTGCCTCAAGAGCTCGTCCTTCAGGAAAAACATTGTATTCACCGGTTACAAGCTTCAAACGGCGCTTTCTGATTTTAATAATCAGATTGGCGGCTTCCTCTGCTTTCTGCTCGATCGTTTTCGCATCCTTTTGCTTTCGGAGAATGGGTATTTTAACGAAAGAGCTATCGGTGATGACCGTTTTGAACAGCGTGTCGGTTTTCTCCGCATGATTCTTTTTCATCGCTATTTCAACGATTCTATTGGATTCATCTGTCAGTTGATTGGATAATGTTGCACGGGAGGAAATAAATCCCATCGGGTCAATGACCAAGCCATTGGATGTCATCGAAAAATAAGCATCGCTCTGAAATGTGCCTCTGATTAAGTTAACACTATAGTATTTCTGAGGATCCGGCTCAAGTGATTCTGACAAGCGAATATCGGAAATCTTCCAACGGGTTTTTTCCTCGTTGATATAGCTGGAAATCCCCAGGTATTTCTCGGTAAATTTTCTGTAAGGACCGGGTAAATAACTGGTCTTTTCAATATCCAATGTAACCTCAATCACCGTCTGAGGCAAGCTGTAAACAAAGCGTTGGGAGTATTCCACGGGCTCTTCGCCCAATGGAGTAACTACAAATTGATTAAGGCTCAGACACGATCCGAGCAAAAAAACAATTAAGCCTAAAACAATTATCTTTCTCATCCCTGTTTCCTTTTATAAATTACCGTTTTCTCTTTAAATACGAAAAAATACTTTTATTATTATCCTTGTCCTTTTACCTGGCGAAAAGCACTCCCAAAATTATCAATCAAATCCCCGGCGATTAACGATTCCACGCTAGATGTCTGAAGTGCAATGTCACCTGCCAACCCATGAATAAAAACCCCGATGAGAGTCGCGTCGAGTGAGCTGTAACCCTGCGCAATCATTGACGTCACCAAACCGGTAAGCACATCCCCGGTCCCTCCGGTTGCCATACCCGGGTTACCGGATGTATTAATGTACGATTTCCCCTCCCCCGATGAAACAATGGTATTAGCACCCTTCAAAACTACTAAAATTTTGTGTTTCTTCGCAAACTCAAGCTGTTTAAGATGCCTGCTGTACATATCCGCGGATGCGCCCGCCAGACGGTCAAACTCCTTCGGATGCGGGGTAAGTACCGAACCCTTAGGCAACTGATCAATCCATTCCTCGTGTTCCGAAAGAAGGGTAAGCGCATCGGCATCCAAAACAAGCGGAACCTTGGCCGAAACAATAAGTTTATGCAGCGCAGCCGCCGTTTCCACGGAGGTTCCAATTGCCGGACCACAAGCTATTGCCTGATAAATCGACAGATCCGAAACCTCGTCGAAAAAGGCATCCGACTTCCGCGCTAAAGTCAGTGCTTCCGGCGCCGCAATTTGCAGAATATCCATACCTGATTGTGGAACACAAACTGTGGTAAGTCCCGCCCCTCCCCTGAGACAAGATCTTGCTGCCAAAACAGCTGCGCCCATCATCCCTGTTCTTCCAGCAATAACAAGTGCATGGCCATAGCTTCCTTTGTGGCTGTATTTTTTTCGGGGGATTAGCAAATCCCGGATGTTTTCAGCATTGATGGTTACATACAACGAGTCGGTATTATCAATGGAATCCTTGTGCAAGCCAATCGGAACCACTTCCCACTGACCGGTAAACAGCTCGTTCCCACTCATGAAAAACGAAAGGAAAGGGAACTCGAAACTAACCGTAAAGTTAGCCTTAATTATATTTTCAGGAATGTTGCTTCTATTATCCTCCCCAAATAAGCCCGATGGGATATCAACGGAAACAATCGTCCGGGCATTCCGGTTGACGTGCTGGATCAGGGCCGCAGCAGTGCCCTCAACAGGGCGGTTAAGTCCTGAACCGAAGATCCCGTCAATCACAACCGCTCCCGGCTCAATTGTTGGAAATTCGCCCATTTTACCCGGCTCAAGAATTATAGGATTTGTATAAGTTTTTAAACGCTCAAGATTGATGGCACAATCAAGGGATAAGGATGGCCCGGTTGAAAGTTGATATACCAAAACCTGATACTTCCTTTCGATCAACATCCGTGATATCCCAAGGGCATCGCCACCGTTATTGCCCGGACCGGCGAAAACGACTACAGGATAGGACGAATCGAATTTCCTGGTAAACCATTGGGTAAATTTCACGGAGGCTCTCTCCATCAGATTGATGGATGTGACAGGCTCGTTCTCAATAGTGAGTTTGTCAATTTCTCTTACCTGCAATGAGCTGAATACTTTCATCAAGAATGTGTTTCGTCCCAAAGTTAAGCGAATTTAAGGAGGAAAGAAAAAAGTACAAGCATAAAGAGGCCGACAGGAAAGCCTAAAAATCAGGGGATCATGTTAAACATACTTTCATTGCGGCTGTCAATTGAAAAAGATTTCTATATTTGGGAGCTAAAAATTTCTAACTAAAAAAAAGAATATGTTCAAAGGGCATCCAAAGGGTTTATATGTGGCGTTTTTCTCCAATATGGGGGAGCGTTTTGGCTTTTACACCATGATGGCCATCCTGGTTTTATTTCTGCAGGCAAAATTTGGTCTTTCCGTTGAAGAAGCCGGCAGCTACTACAGCTGGTTTTATTTCGGAATCTATGGATTGGCCCTCCTTGGAGGGATTTTGGCCGATGCTACCAACAAATACAAGTTGGTTATCCTTGCCGGAATCGTGGTTATGTTTGGTGGTTACGCCATGATTGCCATTCCAGGCATGTCGCTTGAACTAACGCTCATCGGCCTTTTTGTAATAGCCTTTGGAAATGGCCTTTTTAAAGGAAATCTTCAGGCAGTGGTTGGACAGATGTACGACAACGAAAAATATTCCAAAGTCCGCGACTCTGCATATATGATTTTTTATATGGGTATTAACGTGGGTGCATTCTTTGCCCCCTTTGTTGCAACCAGTGTAAGAAACTGGTTCCTCAAGACCCAGGGATTTGTGCACGACGGAAGCCTTCCAGAAATGTGTCATGCTCTGATGCGCGGAGAGCTTACAAACATTGCCGAGTTTCAGGCAGTTGCCGACAGGGTAAGCGGACAGCCGGTTCCTGATCTTATGGCTTTTGCCCAAAACTACATCGATGCATTTGCCAAAGGATACAATTACGCTTTTGGAATAGCTGCCGGAGCAATGGTTCTCTCGCTGCTCGTTTATGTGATTTTCAACAAGCATCTCCCTGCAAAGGAAAGATCCCTCAAAAAAGCAGTGGAAGAAGGTATGGTAGACACTTCCGTCAGAAAGCCAATTGCCATCCTTTCGGCACTGGGACTGGGCGCTGCTGTAACTGCGATTTTCTTTTACCTCACTGAAAACATTGACCTCTCATTTCCGTTTGGGCTCTTTGCTGCCTTTGCAGTATATATTGCCAGCATCTCCACAAAAGAAGAGCGGCCCAGAATCATTTCCCTCTTGCTTGTTTTCGTGGTTGTGATTTTCTTCTGGATGTCGTTTCACCAAAACGGACTAACACTTACAATTTTCGCAAGGGATTACACCGTCAAGGAGGTCGATCCCTTTACAAATATCTTCTTTAACCTCGATGCAATTCTGGCATTCATAGGTACTCTGGCCGGACTCTTCCTGTTCTTCAGCCGAAAGGTTCTGTTCGAAAGAATTTTCAGTTTGGCTATGTTTGTTGGATTGGGTTATTATACCTTTCACCTTTACAGTGGCTATTCACCCAGCAACCTTATCGCTCCTGAGGTTTTCCAGTCGTTCAACCCTTTGTTCATCGTGGCACTCACATTTCCGGTAATGGCGATTTTCGAATACCTGAGAAACAGAAACCTGGAGCCATCAACTCCCAAGAAAATTGGCATAGGAATGGTAATCGCATCCCTTGGCTTTGTTATAATCCTGATTGCCTCACTGGATCTTGTTTCTCCCAAAGACCTCCAGTTTATTGATGAGGCAGGAAAGATAAACTACAATACAGTACCCGACTCATCCCGGGTCTTACCGTATTGGCTCATTAGTAGTTATCTTATTCTTACCATTGCCGAGTTGTTTCTCAGCCCCATGGGTCTCTCCTTTGTTTCCAAAGTTGCCCCTCCCCGCTTTCAGGGACTTATGCAAGGTGGATGGCTTCTGGCTACAGCGGTTGGAAATAAACTGTTGGTTGTTGGCAGCATCGGCTGGGGAAAGATGGAGCTATGGCAATTATGGGGCGTGTTTATAATTTGCTGCCTCATTTCCGCTGCATTTATTTTCAGCATAATCAAACGCCTTGAAAAAGCATCAAACAGCTAAAGAATTCAGATAAGTTCGGTAACTTCAGGGCTTATGACCTGAAGTTACCGAACTTAGAGAATAAAGCAATTAATGCCATTCGCTTAAAGATTATTCGAGCTCAAAGCTCATCAAACCGAAGTTGTGTGAAAAGTTTCAAGAGAAAAATATGCTTTCATGTTTGCTTCCCCACTGAAAAAAAAGTTGAGTCGATGCACCTAACACGGCAAATGATTTAATTTTTTATTATTGTTATTAAAAGGAATCAACTACATTTAAAGCGTAAATTCTTGCAATAAACTTATGCTGTTTTTAAAACAAATAATATTTCTGGCTATATTGCTTCTCGCGGGGCTTTCAGCGCATTCCCAAAATCGCGCTATCGACAGCCTGCGGAATGAAATCAGCAAAAAAGGTGAGGAAAAACAGGCTTCCCTGTATCTGGAATTGGTAATGCAGTATGTTGCTTTGAAGGATTTAGAGCCTTCTATTTTAAATGCGGAGAGATCTTTGGAGATTGCATTAAAATACGATTTAAAAACCGAACAGGCAAAGGCATATGCTATTCTTGGGAAATTGTACAACAGCAAGGATAAACAAAAAGCCCTTCAGTTTTACAAGAATACTGTGGATGTGCACAAAGAACTCAAAGACACTGCAAATATTATTTCTTCCTCGCTGGCGGTAAGCGACTACCTTACTTCCGTCAATCCTGTTGAATCCATTAAATTCGCTGAAGATGCGCTTGCCCTTGCAATTATTGTCAATGACAAGAACTCCATAGGTAAAGCTAATATGGCAATTGGCACAGCCCATTATGCACAAAGCAATTACGTCAACGCCCTTAAAGCCTGTGAAAAAGCTGCCGAGGTGTTCCGTGAAACGGGCAATAAAGCGGATCTCGGAGTTGTATTGAACACCATTGGCGTAATTTACAAGAACTGGGGCGATTACCAGAAAGCCATCGACTATTATCAGCAAAACCTTAGCCTTCAGGAAAGCATTGGCGACACCATACAAATGGGCAGGGCCTATGCAAATATCGGCAATATTTATTTCTATGTTGGTATAGACCTGGACAAGGCACTTTTCAACTATGATAAAAGCATCAATTTCTTCAAAAGCAAAAAGCAATACCTGCTTGTTGCCCAGCAATATAATAGTATGGGACTGGTTTACAAGGAGAAAAAAGACTATGGGGAAGCCCTTGTTAATTTCAAAAAAGCACTGAAAGAGTTTAAAGACCTGAACTACAAACCAGGGATTGCCAGTGCCCAAAACAATATTGGCAATGTATATCTCGAGGGAGGGAATTTTGCCGACGCCCTGCTCTATTGCAAGGAAGCGCTGCGGATTAACCAGGAAACGGGAAACAAAAAAGAAGTTGGCTCCAATTACAGGGACTTGGGAAGAATTTATTTCAAATGGGAGAAATACCCCGAATCGCTTCAGTATTTCAACCTGAGTCTGAAAATCAACAAGGAGCTGGGACATAAGAAAGAGGTATATGAGCTTTACCGCAATATTTCAGAACTCTACGAGAAACAAGGGATTTACCGTATTGCCCTCGACAACTTCAAGCAGTACAACGAACTTAAAGACAGTACGATTTCCGAAGGCTACCTAAATCAGATATCCGAGCTTGCTGCAAAATACGAAACCGACAAGAAAGACAAAGAACTGATCCTCCAAAAGTCCGAACTCGACAAGAAAAAAGCTGAAGCCGCACAAAATCAGGCAGAGCTCGAAAAGAAAGAGGCTGAGAACAAACGGCAGAGGCTGCTCATCTATAGTTTTATTCTGGGCTTACTTACCGTATTTGTGTTTTCAATCATTCTGTACCGACAGTTTCGCGAAAAGAAACGGGCCAATATATTGCTTGAAGAACAAAACATCGAGATTAAGCATCAGCGCGACCAGATTTATACTCAAAAGCAAGAAATCACTGATAGCATTCATTATGCAAAAAGAATTCAAACGGCAATTCTCCCTCCCGACCGCATTCTGGAAAAAAATCTTGCCGAACACTTCATTTTTTATCGCCCGCGGGACATTGTAAGCGGCGATTATTACTGGATGGCGGAAATAGACAATAAAACCATAGTTCTGGCTGCCGACTGCACAGGACATGGCGTTCCGGGTGCATTCATGAGCATGCTAGGCGTGTCATTCCTGAATGAAATTGTAAATAAGCAGGGTGTTACAAAACCAAACATAATTCTGAATGAACTCAGGCGCACTATTGTTGGCGCTTTGCACCAAACAGGAAAAGAAGGCGAGGCGCAGGATGGTATGGATATAGCCCTTGTGTGCATCGATCACGAAGCCATGAAAGTGGAATATGCAGGCGCATACAATCCCCTGTACCTTATCCGAAACAGCGAACTCACAGAATATAATGCCGACAGAATGCCTATCGGAATCCACCTGAAAGGGGCTACCGATTTTACCAATAAGGAACTGGACATTAAGAAGGGAGATGTTCTTTATATTTTCTCAGATGGATACATCGACCAGTTCGGAGGCGAAAAAAGTAAAAAGTTCATGGCTAAAAGGTTCAAGGATCTCCTGATTCAAATTTTTAAAGAACCTTTAACAAAGCAAGCAATGATTCTGAACTCCACCATGGAAAAATGGAAAGGAAACATTGAACAGATCGACGATATACTCGTTATTGGACTGAAAATATAGCCTTCCGTCAAAAATCAAACAAATCGTTTTTATTATTGCATCAGATGATTGTATCTTGACTGCGGAATTTTAAAAAAATTCCGTAACTTGTTTTTACAATTATCGTATTACCGTTTTATTTGTAAATAAAAACCCACAATATGAAAAAAACATTTACCCAGCTTGCTTTTTTTCTTGCAACCCTTTTTAGCAGCATTTCCGCATTTAGTCAGAATTCCGTCGATTTCTACGCCTATCCTGATAATAACTGCGCTCCTGCACAGCTATATATTACTAATTACAGTTCCATTTCTAACATTGGACCAATCGACTACAGGTGGATTATAGACGGTACAATTGTTTCATATGAAGCGAGTCCATCTGTACCTTTCCCCCTCGGTGAGGGTGACCATCCAGTGACCTTGGAGGTATGGGACCTTTCCGACAACTCTCTTCTCGGAACGCAGACTTACAATACATTCATCTATGGCAAAATTACTGATTTCAATATTTCAACCGGTGCTCAAATCTGCCCAGGACAAACGGTAACATTTTCAATTAATAACGTAAACAGTTCCAGCTGGGATTTCGGATATTATGACTATTTCACCACATCGGTATCTCAGGAATCCTCCCCCTCTTTCACATACGAAAAGGCCGGAAACTACACAGTCACATTAATTGCCAATAATTTTTGCGGTACAGATACAGTCAAAAAAGTTATTTCAGTATCAAATGCTGCCAATCCTACGATTACCGCTGCTGGCATTCAGGTTTTGTCAAGTTGTGTAAACGATCCGGTTAAATTCAGCACCTATGAACCCTACGCTTCATATTTTTGGGAATTTGGAGACGGCAAATCTTCCACCTCGGCAAAGCCCATTTATACCTATGGTTCCAGTGGGACTGAAGCATTTACTGCCAAGCTAACCGTAACAAACCAGTGCGGGGGAGCCTCAACAGTTGATTTCCCTGTGCAATTACAGGAAGGCATTGGCGCAAACGCATCCTTCAATTACGTCATATTAACAGGATACAGTGCTTGCCCTGGCACTCCAATAGAGTTTAAAGCCCAAGGGGAAGGAACTTATTTTTGGGACTTTGGCGACGGAAACACTTCGACCGAAAGAAACAAAATCCATTATTTTGGGCGCGAAGGTGAATACCTTGTAACTTTAACCGTTACAAATGGATGCTATAATTCTACTTCACAAACCAACTATGTAAATATTGTAACAGACAACTATTCCAACTCCCTCTACCCATACTTCAGTTTTGAAACACCCACGGACGGCAATGAGGTAAATAATGACACATTGTATTTATGCCCCGGCCAAAACGCAAGTTTTCTAAACCAAACCTATGGTGAATCTGGCACCATCTTTACCTGGAATTTTGGTGAAGGCCCACTTTACAGGGCATTTAATGCTTCGCACGTTTACACCAACCCAGGCATTTTTGAGGTTGTGCTTACAGCCTCAAATATCTGCGGTGGATCTTCCAGCTATTCCAAATACGTTAAAGTTGACAATGGAATTATTCCAAATGTTCAGCTTATGTCGAACCCAACAGTTATCTGTCCAGGGGAAGAAATTTATTTTTGGGACGATAATTATAACCCTTTAAGAAACTACACCTATTCTATAATCTTTGGTGATGGCAACTCGGTAAATAATATAAAAGAGATTACGGATCCCTATTTGGAAACAATTGCATCTCATTCATACAATAGCGGAGGATCCTATACTTATAGCTTCTTTGCTTCGAATGCCTGCGGAAAAACCGTTTCGGCAAATGGCGTAATTACTGTAAGCAGCAGCACTGCGAGAGAACCTTTCTATTTCATTGAAAACTCCACAATCGATAAAAGTATCATTGAACCTGCAGACTGGTCGGTTCGAAATAGCCCTACCGATTTTGAGGTGGAAATTCCAATAATATGGCCAAGTTGGATAGCATCCTACGGAACTGATTTCTATGTGTTTCTGTATTATGGTGGTTATGAGCAGCATTATGAGGGAAATGTTAGCTATCCCGATGGAATTGTGCGTTTTACCTCAACAGATATTGCCACGGGGACTACAGTTAAGGCATATGTACCATCTACCAACCTTACTGATCCAAACATCGGAATTGCTGCAGGATATTTCTGCGGAGGTGTTGCAAGTAACATTATAAACCCTGAAGCATCGGGCGCACTGCAGGAAAACTATTACATGCATGTATTCAGCATTCCTGTAATACCTTCAGGCAGCACAAATCTTGCCGCACAAAACATGAACATCACTATTGAATTTTGGGATGGAGTGTGTAATTCGGAAAGGATTGAAAATCAATGGTACAGGGAAATCGAACCCGGAGTATTTGTTATATTGAGTATTTATGAATCGGGTTATGAAATATATTTCAGAGACGGCGTTACAGATTACAACAAGTCCAAGTTTTACGAGGGAGGACAGTTAACCAAGATCAGCAAAGACACCATCACATTGCAGTCCTATTACAATTGCGGCTTATTTGGAAATTACAGAATTGTGAAGCCCGATGACAATTGGATTCAGTTCATTCCTATCGACGAACAGTGTCCCGATCGGGCAAGCTTTATAACCGGCACTTTCCAAAAAATAGTATATACTGAAGGTGCATTTTTTGCTGCATGTCCGGGCGATATGGTTCAGTTTAAAATTGCCGGAGGCTCATCCTACCGCTGGGATTTTGATGACGGGAACACTAGTACACTTCAATACCCATTGCACGCCTACGGATCAGAAGGAATATACAATGCCTCAGTAATAGCTACAAACAGCTGTGGGAGAAAAGACACATTATATTCTAAGGTAACGATTGCGAATAAGAAAAGCCTTCCTGCCTATTTCCACCTTTCAGAAGGCGAGAGAGCTACAGGCGACTCCATTACTTTTATTGCTGAATCGGTCCATTCCAGCAGCTTTGACAGTAATACTTACCTATGGAATTTTGGTGACGGAACAACATCAACCCTGAAGAGGCCTGTTCATGCATTCAGAAAGGCTGGCGAGTACACAATTTCGCTTACTACCACTAATGGTTGCGGAACCTCAACCTACAGTCAACTGGTATATATTAACACTAAGTTCCGCCTTTGTGATGCTCAGTTTAACTTTTATCAGGATGAGTCAGTAAGTTTTTCAGATGCATCATTTGGCAATCCTACTGCTTGGGCTTGGGATTTTGGGGACGGAACTTATTCAACTGAACCAAATCCTACTCACAATTACCTCAGGGATGGTATTTACATGGTAACACTTACCATATTTAATCAAGAAACAAATTGTCTGGCATCAATATCAAAGAAAGTTGTTTCAGGAGATTTAACATGCGATTCGGAATTCGATATGCAAATTAACACAAATAGCGGTCTCGCAAGCTTTTTCGCCAGATCGGAGTCAAACACAGCCTATTATTGGGATTTTGGTGATGGACAATTCAGCACCGAGATTAACCCCGTGCATACTTACAAAAAATCAGGTATTTTCAAAGCTTCGTTATCTGTTTACGATCAGGCAAGTGGATGCAAATCAGAATCATCCAAGAACCTAAAGCTCATTCCTGAAGGTGGGGCGATGATGCTGGCTGATTTTTCTTACTTCGCTGATCCTTCCGGCCTTACTGTAAGCTTCAGTGATCTCTCATCACAAAACACCTCAAACTGGTATTGGACCATGGGCGATGGAAAAGTTGTTAAAGCACAGCAAAATCCGGTTCACACCTATTCCAAGCCGGGCACCTACAAAGTTTGTCTTATGGTGTATGACAACATTTCCACTCTGTCAAACTCTATTTGCAAAGAGATTCGTGTTGGAAATGTTGTTTGCGATGTAAAATCCGACTTTGCTTACTTTATAACTCCCGCTGAACTTAGTGTTGCATTTACAAGCCAGACTAAAGGTGCCGCTGACAATTACTTCTGGAACTTTGGGGATGGAAGTACTTCCACTCTTGAAAACCCAATCAAGAAGTATTCAGAACCGGGCTATTACAAGGTTTCGCTTGCCGTAAGAAACAGTTCGGATAAATGTATTGATCAATTGGTGAAGACTATAACCGTAGGAGGTTCGGATTGCAAAGCCAGATATTCCTACAGGATGGAGCCCGAAAATTCCACAGTCCATTTCAAGGACAATTCATGGGGGGAAATTGATTACTATTATTGGGATTTTGGCGATGGCTCTTTTGGAGTACTTCCCAATCCTGACCACCAGTATAAGAAAGGAGGCATGTACGAGGTCAGCCATACAGTAATCGATTTTGATAAAGAATGCATGGATATGACAGTTCAACAAATCCAACTTGGAGAAGTAAGTTGCGCCGCCGATTTCGTGACCTATATCGACTCGGCAAACTATACTGCATACTTTACGAACCGTATCCTCGGAGAATCTACAGCTGTTCTTTGGTCGTTTGGTGATGGGAAGTATTCCACAGACCAAAATCCAGTGCACAAGTTCCCCGGAGCAGGTATTTATTCCGCAGGTTTGAACACATATGACTTTAATACAGGTTGTATGGATTATTACCACGAAATGTTGCTGATTGGTGAAATAGGTATCGACTGTAACTCTGACTTCATATATCGGGTAAATCCGCTAAACAAGGAAGTACTTTTCAGCAATAAATCTACTGGGAACATAGTTGAATCCCTATGGAATTTCGGCGACGATTCTGAAAACTCATCAGAAACAAATCCCCCGCACACTTATGAAAAAGCAGGTTATTATTACGTAAGTTTGAGCGTTATTAATTCCAAAGGTGTCAAGAACATGAAGGGTAAATGGATTATGGTACAATCCAACAGCGTAAATGAATGTCGGGCTGACTTCATGTTTACCATCGATTCTCTTAGCCGCAAGGTGAAATTTGTAGACAACTCATTCGGTGACATCAATAAATATACCTGGGATTTTGGCGATGGCAGTCCCGACTCGGCATCGTTTCTGCAAAACCCAACTCACACCTACGCTCAGAAAGGCTATTACCTTGCAAAGCTAAAGGTTGAGAATTCATTGACCGGATGCACCAGCAGCGAATATAAGCTTCTCAATGTTGCGGAAACTCAGATTCTTAAAGCATCATTTGGATATGAGGCTTTTGAACCCGACAAAAAGCGAGCCGGTTATCCTGTAGATCTTGTTAGTGCAAGTTCTGGCGATGGGGCAACAGTTGAATGGGACTTTGGTGACAAACAGATCAAAAAGGACGCCTTTACGGTTATGGATTCAACATCAGGGATTGTTACACATTATTATGCGCTTCCCGGAAAATACAGAGTTTGCCTTAGGATTACCGATCCGGTTAGTGGACAGTCGGATGAAAGTTGCAGGTTCGTATATACCAAATACGGAGTGAAAGTTGACGAAATTATAGAGACGGGATTTAACCTGAATGTGTATCCAAATCCGCTTATCGATTTCACCAACATCAACTACTCACTAAGTCAATCTCAGCATATAGAGATTTCCATATTTGACCAACTGGGGAGAAAAGTTGAAACCCTGGTTAAGGCCAGAAACGATGAGGGAAACCACTCAGTTGTATGGGATACTAAAACTCGAACTACCGGAGTATACCTTCTGAAATTCGTTACCTCGGATCAGATAGTTACCAGGCAGCTTGTAATTACTAAATAGTCGGTAAATCATTGAAAAAAGAGGTGTCCAATGGGCACCTCTTTTTTGTTTTGTTTCAAAGCACAGTAAGCAGGAAAACAAACCCGTCCACAATACTCAGCTCAACAAAGACAACATGAACGGTCAAACTGCGAAGGTATTTTGGCGTACAGAAATTTCTATGACTCTTAAAATAAATTACTCGTAACCGAAAATAACAATTTTACGCTTTGAGGTAAACTAATAGTTCCGTAAATTGTTCCTCTTAAATAAAAACCATTAACAGAAAATATTACAATTATGAAACTTAGTGAAAGTGCCGAGAAACTGCGAAAATTAATCGATAAAGCTATTGAAGATCACAAGCTTACGAGACACGAATATGACATGATCATAAATGAGGCATCCAAAGACTCCCATATTGACAAGCATGAGCAGGCCCTGCTGAATCAACTGCAGGAAATGATAGAAGACAAATCGATAAAACTTGTGCCTTAGAGGAAGAAGTATTTCAAACTATTGGCCTGTCAGTTTAAGTAGCCATTTGGTTCTTGAGGGCACTATTAAAGCACTCAAGAACCAAGATCGGCTCCCTTAATTTTTCCCTTTATCAATATGTAACCACTAATTTGCGGGTAATTAAAATATCCTCTCCTTCCAAACGAATCAGGTAAATCCCAGGTGTTACCCCAAAATCTTTTAGTCTTATTGGGCCTTCAGAGTTCAGGTCGTTATCATACAATAACACTCCACCCATATTGAATATTCGCACTCTAACATCTTCGAAATCCCGCTCAACATTCAATGAAATGGTTAGGAAATCACTCGTTGGATTGGGATATATTGAAACATTGACATCTTCAAATGTTGGTTCTTCCACAGCCACCATGCCGTCATCAGTAAAGGGAGTGCCAAATTTTACGTTTGAGGCTTTCCAATACCAATAGTCATTAGGGTTTCCAGTGGGATTAACATCAGCCGAATTTTGAGAGAACCCTCCTCCATCAGCTTCAACCGGCCAGGGGAACTTGTCGTTGTAGGTAAAAGAAATCATAGGAACGTCCTGCGAGTCGGTAAGCAATAAGTATTCCCCGCCGTTGGATAAATTTCCGGAAAAATTAGCCGAGGGAGGCATTCCATAAAAACTTTTAAAAACAGAAGGCTTAGCAGCTGCAACAAAAAACTGCTTAGATCCCAGAATTGTGTTTGCAGGAAAAACACAGCGAATAGCTGAGTCAAGCTTCATACCAGAAATATTCAGATTGTTGTTTCCTGTATTTTTAAATTCAATAAACTCGAGAGATGTTCCAAAAATTGTATCAGTGCCGTTGATAACATCCGGGGGGTGGTACATCAGTTCCGTAACTTTAAGGTTTGTATAATCCTCGTTGGTTTTTAAAAGAGTTGTATAGTTCATTGCACTCCATACACCCGAGTTGTAAATTCTGGTTTTTAATACTGAAGAGTAGATTTGGGCGAAATCGCCGCCATCGGTCCATTTTATCGCTGAAGGATTAATTGCTCCCCCGGGTAATCTCGGATCCGAACTATCCAAAGTATAATATATCAGGCCCTGAGCTTGAGGATTTTTGAGAGTTATAATGGAAGTTCCCTCAAAAGAATGATTTTCTGAAGTTACTGTAACTCCATTCGCCTTTATTAAGGTTGGCTGCAGGGCGGGTAAAAGCTTTGCGAATTCAAGCTGGTCCTTAATTATTTGGTCCCTTCCTGGAAAAAAAACATTTCTTGCTTCATTCAGCTCCGGAATCCAGTGATCATCTTTGGTGCGTACCGGAAAGGTTCCCTTGGAATCACCCCATCGGGCCGATTCGGCAATAATCGCATCCTCAATTGTGACTGCCCTGGCATCAAACCTTGCTTTGCAGGCCTCCGGTGACAATACATTCCCGGAACGAAAATAGGTATAAGCCCTATCGGCAAACCTCATTCGATAATCGGCATTTTCCGTGAGTTTCTCGTGCAACCATTGGGGATGGAATCGTTGAAAATCATATACCTCCATATTATTGCCATCAGTACGACTTGCCAGGTTTACCCGGTCTTCCTCCATTCCAATTCCAGGGCTTAGCGCATCTGACATCAGCGAATGTTCGGCATCGTGGGCACAAAAAATAAATCCCCGGTCTTGCTTTACCCGGTCTGTTATTGCGAAGAAATTATTACATCCTTTATTTCCCCCAAAAGAGGAGGTTGGAGAATCAAAGTTACCTGTGTAAAATATCACCAGCATATAATCTATCAGATTATCTATATCAACCAGCACTGGAACTCCCTCTTCTCTGATGCCATTATTATCTTTGCCCTCAAGCAAGTAATAGTTCGTATTTGATTCGAATCCACCGGAGCAAAGGTTCCAGATAACCTGCCACAAATCAAGTGTGCCATCTGTCGCTTCAATTACATAATTAAAGTTTTCTGTATTTACTTTAACCACATCATAATCGGTATCTTCGCCACCAAGATAGCTGGCAGCGAAATTCGCCTCTGTTCGCTCCTGAGTCTGGTACAAGCCCCAATACATCCCATTCAGATAAAGATGATAATACCTGCTTCTCGAATAGGGCTGGCCCATGTCGCGTTGGGTATCTCTCGAGAAAACCTCTCGTATAGCAGTATTGTGTTCCGAAGAGCCTCCCGAGCCCGCGTTAGCCCAGGAATAGTTTTGTTCGCACCTGAAATCGATTTTATCATATTTGGATACACCCTCATCACCGAACAATGGATAATCCAACTTTGAATCACCATAGTCGGAACGGAAAAACAACCTGAAGGCATGCTTTGGGTATTCATCATGCCTGCTCCATCCTCCCCGGATGCGCAAGCCGGCATTAATCTGAAAACCATCACTGCCATCCGGGTTAATCAATTCTGCCGAGCATTCCCTTTCCCATTCTTCGCCATGGCCTTCTGCATTGACATAAATTCCCAAATCCGGATCAAACAGACTTTTTATATCTGTTATTATGGAGACGCTTGGAATGGCTTTCAAACTATAATCCATCTTATCCGAATACCGGGGATCGTTTGCGACTTTGGAATCCATAGGGAGGTCGATATACTGACCGTTTACATTTGTCGAGGGCCAGATTCCCCCGGGAGCCGACTGACGGATAACCTCCGAGGCAAAGATATAGGTCCTGCCTTCGGGAAATGATGGCCGGAGATCGGCTCCTCCAATAAGCGCTGCCCTCACAATAACCGCCGGGGTTATCGGGCGTCCTGCAGATGATAATGGATCTATTAAAACATTCACTGAATTTCCAGCCTGAATTCGGGTGGGCGAAAATTCCGGATTACTTCCGTCGAGGGTATAAGCAACAGTGTACTCAGGTGCCGGTGAAGATATTGTAATTGTAAACGGAACAGCATAAAATCCACCATTCTGACTAAAAACGGGTTCATGCTCTACACGGGGGAGCGGAGGCAGAGTCGTTTCAGCGGTGATGCTCATATCGAAATAAAAATCGGAACTCGTCAGAGTTGTGTTAAAACCCTGGACAGCAATGGTATTAATCCCATCGATTAAGTTCAGTGACTCTGCCGATACAGTATAAGTGCTTAAAAATCCCGACTCTCTGAGCTCAGTTGAAAAGGAATTATATGCGGGAGAAGATGGAGCGTTTTCGCTTGTAGCTATATTACCATTAATCCAGAGCATAAACCCATCGTCAAAATCAGCAGCAATTGTTATCTCTTCAATAAACTCAGCATTGCTTACCGAAAAGCCGCCTCTTAAATATAATGTTGAATAATTATCTAACATATCACTTAGCAAGGTTCCTCCCACTCCATCGCCATAACGAAAAGGAGCAGCTCCTATACCCCACCCGGAATCATCGAAACCGGGGGAATTCCATAGCGGGGAAAGTGTTGCAGCATCTTTTCCTTTCAGGAATTTGTACTCGGCTCCAATGGAATAAGATATCTGTGCATTCAACCCAGCTGATGAAAGGGCGAATGCTATAATTAGCAGAACCGGAAATATTTTTGAAGTTGATTTTCGCACGTTGTTACTCTCCTTTTTTTTTGCTCAATATATTAAATAATTTATGACTTATTACGAAATAAGATTGGGATAGTTCACCAAAAATATCGAAAATAAGATCTTCCTGAATTGATTTTAGAATTATTTAACCGGAATGGGTATATTTACACTTCTGAAGTGTCGTTTCACAAATTTCAAAATATGGATCAAAGAGAGCTAATAGTAGATATGCTGTCGAAAGCATTTCTTGATAATCCCCGGGTTTTAAGAACAATAAAAAAAGGGGACACAGAGAAAAAGCTGAGAATCATGACTGAATACGCTTATGATCTTGTAAGCAAATACAATGGGGTTTTTATTTCTTCAGACTATAGCACCTCCATGATCTATTATAGGAAGAGTATCCACAAAATGAATCTTTACGATTTCTGGAGATATTTCAGAATGTTCATGCTTTGCATCAAGCCTTCGAAAGCTTTAAGTATTCAGAAAAGGGAAAAATATATTGAAAGCCTTCGTCCTCAGGGAATCGACTATATTTACGTTTGGTTGTTGGGGAATAATCCAAAAATAAGGGGACTGCGAGGTTTGGCTGAAATAAGAAGCTTGCTTGATGAAAAATCCCTCGAATACAATCTCCCTATCCTTATCGAAACAACAGTCGAAAGAAATTTAAAACTCTATCAATACGTTGGTTTTCAAATTTATCATCACTGGTATGATGCCAATGAAGACCTTAACGTATGGTTCCTAAAACGGGAAGTTCTCGTTGCTATAAAAAACAGAGAAAAGGCAGCATTAGCTGTTTAATTTGCAGTTACTGTATCATACCGCCCAAGTTTTTTGAGCATCCTGCCATGATTGATCAGGGCGATAATAAAATTATCCTGAACATTATAGGGAATTCCATATTCTTTAGCTGTTTCCTTTACGAGATGGGAGACCTTCCTATAATGAATATGGCAGATATTGGGAAAAAGATGATGCTCGATCTGATAATTCAATCCCCCTACATACCAGGAAAAAATGCGACTTTTTGGTGAGAAGTCGCTTGTGGTCAGCAGCTGATGAATGGCCCAGTTATTTTCGAGATTTCCCTCCCCATCGGGCAACGGATAATTTGTTGTGGGCATTACATGCGCGGGCTGAAACACAACAGTGAGAATAAAGCCCTGAATGTAGTGCATAATCACAAAAAATATTACGGTCTGCCACCAGGCAACTGCAGAGAAAACAATAGGCAGTACGAGCAGATACCCGTAGAAAAAGGCCTTTGAAACGATCAACTCAATAAGGAGCCAACGGTAAGAACGATTCTGCTTAACAAGCAAACCCTTTTCACGATAACGTTTCAACTGGGCATAGTCCTTTGAAGTAACCCATGATAGAGTCATCAGACCGTAAAGAAACCATCCATAAATATGCTGCCAGCGATGAATAGCAAGTCGCTTCTTGTGAGGGGAGAGGCGCATAACAACACCCGGATCGATATCCTCGTCCATTCCTTCCACATTGGTATACCCGTGATGAAGGTAATTGTGCTGGAGCTTCCAGTTAACCGCACTTCCCCCGATAAAATTCAAGAGATAACCCAGAAACTTATTGACCTTTTGGTTTTTTGAATAAGAACCATGATTCGCATCATGCATAATTGAGAGTCCTATGCCGGCACTTCCGATTCCCATTACAATCCACAAGCCTAAAACATGCCAGGGATCAGTGATTCCCGCAGTTAGTATAACAAAGTATGGGATAAGGTAGATCGATAAAATTGCTACTGATTTCAAAACCATATTGAAATTCGCAAAGCGAGAGATTTTTCTGGTTTCGAAATAGTCTGAGACTCGCTTTCTGAGTACACTAACAAAATCATTAGCACTGCTCTTGGGATATTTAATTGTGTTTTCCTGCATTTCCAATTTCTATTGTTTCAATAAGTTAACCTAAATTTCGTTCCCCGACATAGAGAATCTAAAACATAACAATGTACTGCCACTTTTGTTTAGACAGGCAGCAATTAATCCTTTCTTATCACTATCAGAATCCGAAGACACATAAAACCGAAATTTTAATGCAAAAAAATTAGTCCCTCACGAGCCACTGTATTGAAAAGAACCTTTTTCGTTCCGAAGAAATCATATTGATTTATTGAAAATTCATGATTAGAGTAATGATGGAAATGGCACCCCCAACAAACCCAGCAAGCTGTATTACTTCCGAAACCCTGATTCCGGCACCTGCTCCACCCCAGACAAAGGATTTCAGTGAAGAATAAATCAATGTTACAAGAGAAAGAAGGGCAAGCAACAAGGCCCATCTCCAACTGTAATAAAGCGCCCATGCGCCTGCAACTAATAATACAGGAAGAAACAAGCCTGAAAAAAAAATATACAAAGGAGAGTCTGCCGAAAAAGCCAGCGGAAATATTTTCTTCACAGCGTGTGAATCTGTCTTGAAAAAGCCCAGGATAAAGATGATGAACAAGGCACTTGCCATGAGCACCATAAAAAAGATAACGGATAGAATCAACATTTTTTTTTGCAAAAATAGCAAAGAAAGACTGATTGCTGCTAATTGAGCTTGATAATTTCAGGCGAAAACATGAAGGTGAGGCAATGCATAGAACACAAATTGCAAAAATAAGCTGTCCTTTCTTAAAGACGAAGAGTGTATAAAAGAAATCTGTATTTTTACAAAAAAAACTCCGTGAAAAAAGTATACAATTTGACCCGCCTCCTTTTGGCTGTTGCGTTCTCCTTGTCGTTTGCAGGCTGCAATTTCATTCAAAATCCTGACTCCCCCGATAAAAAAAATGAAAAGACCCTTCCCAACGATTTTTTTGTAAACTCTGTTTTATACAATTACTATACCGCTGAGTATAAAGCACTAAGTTATCAGGCCTTTAACGCAGCTTCCGACTATCTTGAGCTCCTGAAATTCAAGAATCCAAAGGAAAAAGAAATGGCGATTGTTCTGGATATTGATGAGACTTTGCTGGATAACAGCCCATATCAGGCGAGGCTCTATGAAATCAATGCATCATATGATAGTCTTTGGAACCATTGGTGCAATCTGGCTGAAGCCAAAGCGATTCCCGGAGCGGTTGACTTCTTGAATTTTGCAGATTCTTTAGGCTTTAACATCTTTTATATTAGCAACCGCAAAGAGAAATACGTTTTCGAAAGCACGCTGAAAAACATGAAAGACGAAGGATTCCCCCAGGTCGACAGTCTGCACTTCCTTTTAAGAACCGAGGGAAACAGCAAAGAAAACCGGAGAATGAAAGTCGCTCAAAACTATCGTGTTGTGATGCTGGTTGGCGACAATATCGGTGATTTCTATGAAGACACTGCAGACTATCAGCAACGCGACAAGACTGTCTCAGCTATGAAAGACGATTTTGGGCGTAAACTTATTGTTCTCCCAAACGCAATTTATGGGAACTGGGTTGAAAGCCTCGGATTGGAGAGTAAAGCAGATCTCGATTCACTGATTGCCATCATGACCAAACCCTTTACAATATAGTTATCAGGCAAATACAGAGCATACGATTATTGCCCAGAAATCAACTTTAAATGTTAAATCAGTTCAAATATTATCGCTTATTTCTCGTATGAAAATCAAGCAATACAAACAGAAATAAATCGTTTTTCTTGAGTTTACGCCACTGTATTACAGGCTTTTAAGTAGTACTCGTTAATTTAGACTAAGTATACATAAAGAAATTTTGTTTGGTTTTAATGTGAAATAAATTAGCAATTTTCAAATTTAAGACATACATTTGTGCATTATTTTTAAAATTATATTATAATGAAAGAAGGAATTGTAAAATTTTTCAATGACTCCAAAGGTTATGGATTCATTAAAGACACAGAAACTGAA
>JFJP01037401.1_pt1 | contig 34354 bp, 30 predicted proteins | sample 431651 | NCBI WGS metagenome assembly JFJP01 (sample SAMN02602958, study PRJNA72255) | Microbial mat metagenome, whole genome shotgun sequencing project. | biome: fresh water; feature: sink hole; material: water; isolation source: purple microbial (photo- and chemosynthetic) mats found in... | reverse complement strand
GATTATGAAAAAGAAGGAGGACCTCTATGGCTAAAGGAATCGAAATAAATGTGTTTTAATAAACTAACCTGATGATCAAAATAAATAGTTTGAATCTGATCAGAAACAGTAATGATAGTATTTTCGGAATAAAAATATGCAACAGGCGAATCAACATACTTCGTTAAAGTAGTGTTAATATTAAAATGACAATGATTATGTGCTTCGGAATGATGATCGTGACTTGAAAAGAAAGATACAAAATCAATTTTATGTTTATCAGACGAATTATTTGTGTGTGATTTGCATTCCTCGACCGACTCATTATGATGATTATGCGGAATAATAGTATGAGCAAAGATAATTGTCCAAGCAAAAAGTAACGGAGCTAATATGATTGCCTTATTTTTTATCACGCGATAAAGATAAATCTAAAATCATAAATACAAAACTATATAAATTATTTATCCAGTTTACGCATGGATGTTGAATAAACCTCATCAAAGTATGCATCCATCTCAGGATTTAAACCTCGGGCACCAGCAACAACCTGTTTTGCCCAATCGAGGTATGCTATTTTGCGATCTTCAGACCAGCCTTCGGGCGGATCATCAATAATATCCTGAATATTGCATATTTTATCGGCAATTTTGAGTTTTTTTGATCTGTCGGATAATTTGGGTGTGAGCTGAACCTGCATCTTTTTGCGCTCTTCAACAGAAAGGGTTTTGTTATCAGTAACTTCTAAAACAGTAAGCAACACATTTTCACCAAACATTTGCAAAATGATATCCGATAAGCCTTTAATCTGCTTTTCGCCTTGAGCTGTATCTTCAACAACATCGTGCAAAATTGCAGAGATAATTAAATCAGTATCATCCTCATCAAAATCGATTAATATTTTAGCTACTCGTATTGGGTGATTAATATATGGGATTTTGCCAATTCCCTTTCGGGTTTGGTATTTATGCCGGTTTGCAGCAAACTCAAGCGCTTTAAATATTTTATTTAGGTTTTCCATAATTCCAAAACTTAAATATAGCAAAACTTTTTGAAAATTGGAAACTCATGTGGCCATCTGTAGATTGTTATGTATGCAAATGCCATCGAGCAGGGTATGTCCATTTTCGTCTGTGTCTTCAAGCATGCTAAATAATTTGTTCATTATTTGTTTTGATACAGCTACTAATTGATTTTTTTATGTTTTGCATAATATGCTGAAATAGCTGTCTAATAATACATTTTATAAATCAAAAAAAAGGCAACCTTAAAAAGGCTGCCTCTAAAAACTTTGTTCTTATTATTAAGAAATAAAGTTTAATTACTTCATATTTAAGAACAAAGCAGAATTATGGTAATATAACTTCATCAATAACGTGAATTACTCCATTAGTTGCTAAAATATCTGTATCAACGATAGAAGCATCAGTTGTTCCAAGCGATAAAGCTGCATCAGTATCTGTTATAGTTAATGAGCTTAAGTTAAGTGTAAAATCGCCTCCTAGTGAAGTTACTGTCAAACTCAATAGATTTGGCAAATCGGTTGAAAATACACGGCCACTCAAAACATGGTACTTCAACACAGCTTCAATAGTTCCAATTCCGACAGCGGCAACCAAAGCATCAAAATCTGCAACTCCGGCTAAATTGTACAACGATTCAAAAGCAGCATCGGTTGGTGCAAATACGGTAAATGGACCATCGCCACTTAATATAGTAATAAGATCAGCAGTATTTTCGTTGTTTTCAACGGCTGTTAATGCAGCAACTAACTGTCCAAATTCTGCACCTGATGAAGCTTGTGAAGCGGCCACTGCAATCTCAACAACATTTTCTGAGGTAGGTACTAATGTTCTATCAATTAAGTGTACAACTCCATTATCATAATCCAGTGCTCCACCAGAAAGTGTTGCAGCAGTAACCTTTGTTAGCCCATTAATAAATGCCCCATTATCGTTAATACTTAAGTAAAAATCGCCACCTAACGAGGTAATTGCAGAACCGGTTGTAGGTAATCCATCACCAAAAACTTCGCTACCTAATACATGATAAGTAAGAATTGGTGTTAAATCATCAGCTGTCAAACCATTTAAGCTCGTAATTCCAGCAGCTTCAAAAGCAGCATTATCAGGAGCAAATAAAGTAAAATTAGCTTCAGTATCAATTAATGTGCTTAATAGATTTGCTGTAACAACTGCTTCGGTTAATATCGAAAAGTTTTTATTAAAGTATGCAGGTTCAACAATTGTATTTACAATGCTTAGCTCTAATTCAGGAACTAATACTGCATTAACAACATGCACTATACCATTGGATGCTTCGATATTAGCTGTACCTACCATAGCATTGTTAATCATTACATTGTCCCCATCAATATCAACAGTAATTTTGTCGTTAGCACTTAAAATGGTAGCAGCCATTTGTCCATCAGTTAAGTCAGTTGACATTAAAGCAGCTGATGAAATAACATGATATTTTAAAACACGTTCTAAAACATTTAATGGAATATCGTCTAAACTACTCTGTCCAATAACACTCAATAAAGCCGTAAAAGCATCGTTGGTTGGAGCAAAAACAGTGTATGTACCTTCTGCACTTAAAGCGCTTACTAAATCAGGAAATTTAGTCAAGGCTTCAACTAAAATGCTTAATGAAGGAGTAGCTGAGGCAATTTCTACAATATTATCTTTTGGCAATTCAAATCCTTCAGGAAGCAGCACTTCATCAATTATATGTACTACTCCGTTCGAAGCTTCAACATTAGCTATAATAACCATTGCTGTTCCGTTTAATGTAACTGAATTTCCAGAAATAGCAACATTTATTGATTTTCCACTTAATAATGTTTGCACATTGCCGTTAGATAAATCAGATGACATTACTTTCCCGCTCACCACATGATATTGCAATACTTCAGCCAAAAGTTCAGGATTAGCAAGTAACGTTTCCAAAACGCCTTCATCTAATGATTCAAATGCAGCATTTGATGGAGCAAATACGGTGAAAGGTCCTGTACCTTGAAGTGCAGTTGTTAAATCCGCCGCAGTAATGGCAGTAACCAGAGTGCTAAGAGTTGATGTGGCTTGAGCCAGCTCAACGATATCATTCGTTGGCATTGGTGTAACATCATTTTCATCATCTTCACAAGCAGTGAATACGAACGTCGCAAGTAATGCAACCACTAAAAAACTAAATAAATTTCTACTTTTTGTTTTCATGTCTATTGTTTTTAGTTAATAATTTCTGATTTAAAAACAATATGTAAACACGTAGAAATTTTTTTTGTTTAATTTTTATTACCTTTTATTAAACATTCTAAATAATTTTATTGTGCAATTTATTCGCATAATATTGATAATATTGATGTTTATAAGCACATATCTCTGTCTAATTTAAATTATCATTATTTAAACATTTTATAAAAAATCGGGCTGACGTTAACGCAATGTTTACCTGCGGCTGTAAAATCAACTTAGGTAACATAGTTTATTATTTCGCCCAGACTGCATTTCTGCAGGAGCTGGGCGTTTGTTCTTTCCTTCTGCGCGTATCTGAACTCGCGCGTATATAAGGGTATTAATTATTATATTCGTTGGCCATATTTATCAATCCTCCAATATATTTAGTGCAATCTACTGGATTTGTTCCCATTTTTGAGCCGAATACTGAATTTATTTCTCCATATTCACCTGCTTCAAGCTTTGATAATACACTTTGATTATCAGAAACATATTCTTGTATTTTTACTGTAACAAGATCTTTAGCATTTTCACCACCCTTTTGAATTAGGCATGCGTAAGTGGAATTAACATAATCAATTTCTCCCTGATCATCTAATAGTGCCAAATTACCAACTCTAACAGCTCCAAGGTTTACATATTTTTTATAAAGGTTTAATTTCCCCTCAGTAATTATTTCGAATAAATAATATTTAGGAAATGATGCAGCACTTGCTGCTGTTAAATCTGCAAACTTTACTTTCATGAATTTTTTTCCATTTTCTAACGTATATGATTTAACATCTTTTACTTTTAGTTCTGCTAATTCTTTTGATTTAAATTTTTCGTCTGAATTAAATCGTTGATACTGATCATCTGTTATGTAAGAAACACTGTTTTGAAATTCATCTGCATACTCCCAGCAAAAGTAAATGTAAACATCCTTTTTATTCCCATCTTCAAGCATAATTTGGCCTTTTTGATAATTCGCAAGGTTAGTTTTTTGAGCATAAACAGAGCTTGTCAGAATGCTTACTAAAGCACATACAAATAGTAATTTTTTCATAATAATTTAGAGTTTTTATTGTTTAGTTTATAAATGTATCCTTTTTTTTAACACTTTGAAGTTTTATTTGTTTTTACAAAACAATGGTAGTGCTAACCTTTTTCGAACAGGCAATACAACATGTCGGCGCCAGCTGGATTCCATATTGCACGCGTCTGAAGACGCGCGCGAACTGGGGCATTACTTTATATCCAGCTTGCTGGTGATTGTTCAACCATTAAGGGATTGTAGAAAAATCAGGTATTATTTTTCACAATAAGCACCTTTCTTCGAACGCTAGTGCGAAATCATTAATTAGATAAAAAAAGGATTTTTCTATTGTTAACTTCTCCAAAATTTGGTTTTAGGATTGCTAATTTTCCATTAGCCATCCAGTTTTGGCTTTCATAACGCCAAGAACAATTGAAATTATAAGCATTATCAAGCTAAATATCAGTGGATTCTGCATTGTTTCACTAAAGACTGTTTCTTTGTTAATTTTATTAAAGTACTCATTCGATCTATTAGAGTCTTTTAATATCTCATAACATAAGCCAATATTAAAATTTAAGTTGTTTTGAATTATATCTTTTTTTATCTTACTGTAGCAAAGTATTGCTTTTTCGGGGCTTTGACCAATTAATTCATTACCTAAAGTAAACCATAACTTATCAATGGTTTTTACCTGTTCATAATAAACGTTGGCGTTTTCAATATCCTGATTACCAAACTCTAAAATATACCCTTTTGCAAATAATGCAGAATTATAATTCAAATCTTCCTTTTTTGCCGTTATAAACCATTCGTCCAGATCAGTATGAACCTGTTGAAAATCATTTGTTTTAAGTGATTTTTTAAAATCTTGATCGAGTTTTTTAAAGTCAATTGTATTCATTTTTATAGCTATTTGGTAATTATAAGGTGTTAAAGATTTTTGATTTTACTTACAACCACTTAACCAGGCAAAAATCTTGTCGGTGCGGCAGATCCGGATTTTTTGCATACATCCTTATCCCTGCATCAAATACACCTGGCTCGGTTGGTACAATGTCGAGCGAATAGGTTACAACTGAGTTTTCTACCTTTTTAACCTCAAAATCCTGAGTATGGGTAATTTTTACATTTTCACTATCTATCGGTTCTGCAACAACCAGTTCAATTCCAATATCATTCACATTTAGTCCGTTTAACTTTACTTCGACTGTTGCATTGTACTTTTTGCCAATTACAATAGGTTCTTTTGATACATCGAATTGTTTGATAGAAACGATTTCTATGCTTTCCCAGTTTCGTGATACATTCTTTTTCCATGCTGCCAGATCTTTTGCTAATTGGAAATCATCGTCAATTATTCTTTTTCCTCGTTCTGCCAATTTATAATAATACTTATTTTCATAATCAGTAAGCATACGATGCGTAGTAAACTCAGAAGCTATTTTAGCAATTGAATTTTTAATAAATCCAACCCATTTTTCGGGCAAACCGTTTTTATTTCGACTATAATATGCCGGGATTATTTCATTCTCAATAATATTGTAAATAGTCTCCACATCAAGCTCATCCTGATAATCGTTATTATCATAAGTTTGTTCTTCGGGCAGAGCCCATCCAGCATCGGGTTTATAACCTTCAACCCACCAACCATCGAGAACGCTAAAATGCAACACACCGTTCATTACTGCTTTCATACCACTTGTTCCTGATGCTTCTAATGGACGTGTTGGGTTGTTTAACCAAATATCAACTCCCTGAACCATATTGCGTGCTAACTCCATATCATAGTTCTGGAGAAAAATAACCTTGCCAATAAATTCGGGACGTTTCGAAACCTCAACAATCTTTTTTATCACTTCCTGCCCGGCCAAATCATTTGGGTGTGCTTTTCCGGCAAAAATAAACTGAACGGGTTTGTCGGGATGATTTACAATTTTACTTAGTCGTTCTATATTTCTGAATAATAAATAAGCTCTTTTATAGGTTGCAAAGCGACGTGCAAAACCAATGGTTAGAACATTTTCGCGTAGTTTCTCCCTAATCTCAATAATCTGCTTTGGATTATCATATTTCATTGTTTCGGGCTCAAGCAATCGGGCACGAATGTAATTCATCAGATTTTTCTTTTGAATTTGACGTATTTCCCAGATTTTGCTATCACCAACCTCATAAACTTTGTTCCAGCATTCTGCCGAATAGTTGTGATCTGCAAATTCGGAACCCAACTCTAAATTACACAAGTTTTTCCAATCGGCTGATGCCCATGTTGGGAAATGCACTCCATTTGTAACATAACCAATATGAAGTTCATCGGGAAAATATCCTGGCCACATATTCTTAAAAATATCCTGACTAACCTTTCCATGCAACATACTTACTCCATTTACCTCCTGTGATAAATTAGCAGCAAGAAAACTCATCGAGAATTTTTCGTTCGGATTATCGAAATTTATTTTCCCTAGATCAATAAATTGCTCCCAAGGGATTTTTAATCTTTCTGGGTAATGAGCTATATATGTACGAAGTAGGTTTTCAGGAAAAGCATCATGTCCTGCAGGTACAGGTGTATGAGTAGTAAATAACGCTGTAGATCTTACCACCTCCAGCGATTCAGTAAATGACAGTTTTTCTGTTTTTATTAAACCATTTATTCTTTCAATGCCTATAAACGCAGCATGTCCCTCATTGCAATGATATACATCGGGATTAATACCCAACGCATCTAATGCTCTTATACCTCCAACGCCAAGTAATAGCTCTTGCTTTAATCTATTTTCGAGATTTCCGCCATACAAATGATGAGTAATAGATCGATCTTCAGGCAGATTATCTTCGAAATCGGTATCGAGTAATAATAAATCATTGCGTCCAACCTGAATTTTCCATATTCGGGCATATAATGTTCTTCCAGGAAATGCAATTGATATAGTAACCCAGTTTCCTTTTTTGTCACGAATGGGTATTGCCGGTATTTTTGAAAAATCCTGCGGATCATAAACGGCAATCTGCATGCCCGTTGTTGAAATTTGCTGCGAGAAATAACCATATCGGTACAATAAGCCAATACCAATAATATCGGTGTTTTTATCGCTTGCCTCTTTTAAATAATCGCCTGCAAGTATGCCTAAACCACCAGAATATATTTTAAGAGAACAATGTATTCCAAATTCCATCGAGAAATATGCCACCTTGGGTCCTTTACGTTCTTTCTTTTTATCCAAATACAATTGAAAATTTTGATAAACTTCCTGCAATCTTCTCAGAAAATCCTCATCTTTTTCTAATATCTGGTATTTTTTAAATGATATTTTTTCGAGAAATAAAAAGGCATTATACCCGCTTTCTTTCCACAATTCCTTGTCAATGCTTTCGAAAAGCTCAAGTGCCTCATGATTCCAGCTCCACCAGTAATTCCGTGATATTTCATCGAGTGCTTCGAGCTTTTTAGGAATGTTTTTCTGAATCATCAGTCTTATCCAATTGGGTTTATTTATTGCAACCAATTGTTCAACATATGGCAATTGTTCCTGCCTATCCTGATCAAGCAGTTTATCTATTCTTTCATCCACTTTGCTTAATGCAATGCTATATGCTTTATAATAATGCTCAATTAAATTTTCCCACAAAGCAATTAATGATACATCAACAGCATTCTTTTTATACAATTCCCGTGCATCATTATCTAAAACGGCAAATTTGGTTATATAATCAACCATTGATTTTACTACAAAACTATCATTTGTATCTGTTCGGTTAATTACTTCTATTCCAGGATGATTTTTTTTGTAATAATCATTTACCCACAATCCAAATCCAGCAAGAGTTGTAGTTATTGTGGGTACTTCGAAAGCAAGACTTTCAAGAGGCGTATAACCCCATGGCTCGTAATAGGATGGGAAAACAGTTAAATCTAATCCTATCAGCATTTGATAATAAGTTTTGTTGACAATCCCATCATTACCATCAAGGTAACAAGGAACAAAAAATAGTTTCACTTTATCTGTTTCGCTATTGTTTAAGCCAAGCTCATGAGCTTTTCGAAGAATAGGATCAGTTTCAGGATCAAGAAGATAATGTGTAATATACTTATTGCTCAACACGATAACATTTTCATTATCCTTATCCATGAGGTTATGAAATACATCTTTTCGTGGCCCATGATGACCGGCAGGAACCATAATGAATGCCAGAATATTTTTTTTCAGGTTTTCACTTTTATTAAGCTCACCCAGCGCATCAAGGAATAAATCTATACCCTTGTTTTTAAACTCATACCTACCTCCCATTCCAATAAAAATACTGTCCTTTGGAACCTCGCAGGTTAAAAGAGCTTCGGCTACTTCGTAAAATTTTATGCGGGCTTCAACCCTCTCGAGTTTAAACTCATCGCCTGTTGGAACAAAACTATTTTCAAATCCATTTGGTGTAACCAGATCAACTTCTTTTGCCAAAAAACTAGCACATTCTTTCGATGTAATTTCACTTACTGTAGTAAAACAATCGGCAACATTAGCAGATAGCTTTTCGAGCGATTGTTTTGAAACTACATTAAATTCCAGTGCTTTGATATCAGGATTATATTTTTCCATATTATCATAAAGAGGATAACCATTGCCAGCAATTGATCGGCCCAACACTGTAGCATGGGTAGTAAAGACAGTAGCTACTTGTGGTGCGGCATAATCGAGATACAATAAACCGGAACCAGTCATCCACTCGTGAAAATGAGCAACAATTTTGTGACTTCGGCTTAAAAAATAACGAGTATAGCTTTCAATCACCTTACCTGCAGCATAGCCAAACAATGCAGGTTCGATATAATCCCATTGACCTCCAAGAGAATCGAGTTTAAATTTTTCCCAGAAAACCTTAAATATCTCATCTTTTTGTGAAATAAAAGTTGAAAAATCGACGAGTATCGCAACAGGTTTTCCGACTATATTCCAATGTCCTATCCTAATTCTTAATCCTTCAGCCGCGGCTCTTTCGCGCCACGATTTAAGCATCTGCCGGTCTTCGATAAACTCCGGATGATCGGATGTATGCATAACGATATCAGGACCAATAAAAATATGATTGTTTTTTAAAACCTTTGATAACACTAAGGCTTTAGTAGAAACTACAGTATGTATTCCTCCTACCTTATTACAAACCTCCCAGCTTACTTCAAAAAGATAGTCAGGAACATTTATTATCTGATGTTGCATATCTATCCTTATTTTTTAGTTTTTATTTGTTTTTTTAAAACAGATTTGGCTTTTGGTACAATCTTAGTTTTAGATGTAGCTTTCTCTGATTTTTTTGCATCTTTAGCAGCGACCTTTTTAACAGTTTTTTTAACTCCAACTTCAGCCCTTTTAGAAGTTTTTTCTGTCGTTGACTTTTTCTTTAATACCGATTTTTTCTTGGCAGTTGTTACTGTTGTTTTTATTAACGTTCTCTTTTCGGTAAAATTTTTAAGATCGGCAATTTTACTTTCGTATTCAGCAATAAGTTTTTTAACTTCTTCAGGTAAGTATTGTTTCAGATTATTTTGATTCAGATTTTCATCTACTCTAAGCATGAAATCACTCAAAGCATTCATAAAATTGATAAAAGCATCATATGGTGAATCATACGGATTAAAATATTTATGTACATCACCATCAGAAAACCATTTGGTGCACATGTAATAAAAATGGTCGCTGGTTTGCAGGTATTTCCAATCACGTAACAAATTTTCATCTGTAACCAGTTTCATCTTTTCACGAATTGAATAAAGCTTATCGAATGCATCGTCTTGCAAATCATTTCCAAGCCAAGCAGTCAAATCACGCTCTTCGTCGGCCCACGAAATAGGATGAGGCACATGCATCATAGCAACAGGTTGATGTTTTTCAGCTGCCTCGGATGGAGTTAGAAACTCATAATCGGAATTTGAAAATACCTGATGAGGCAGATGACGCATAAATTCGAATATGCCTGTTTCGGCCCATTGATGCTCACCAAACGTTTCATAATCCATAAAAAGGTTAATAATTTCTTCTTTTCTATCAACCCCATTTAGCCAGCTTACGTACTTTTCGGTAGTTAATGGCCACTCTTCCCATGCTCTGTTTGAAAAACGAAATGCGATATCATCGCTTAACTTAAAATTCTTCAACAATAACTTTAATTTAGGATCGATTGCATTGGTATACAAAAAATTGGGACTTTTCCAGCCGAGAACATGTTTGGCTCCTTCACACAACATGGCTTTGAAACCCATTTCCGAAACCATTGCACCGATGGTATCAGAATAAATTAACTCAGTATTTCGGAAAACTTTAGGTGTTTGATTAAAATGTTCTTTTATTTTATCATCATGCATTGCAACTTGTTTCTCAAATTCCTCTCTGCTTTTTAATGATGATAATGAGTGCGAATAGGTTTCGGAAAGAAACTCCACACATCCTGTTTCGGCTAACCGCTTAAAGCTATCCAAAACATCGGGTGCGTACATCTCAAGCTGATCGATTAATGTGCCTGAAAGGGAATAGCTTATTTTAAACCTGTATCCATATTCTTTTATTAAATCAAGGAAAAGTTGATTTGTTGGCAGATAACATTTTTCGGATACTTTGCGCATTATTGTTCGGTTGGCATAATCATCAAAATAATTATGTCGAGCACCAATATCGAAAAAGCGATAACGTTTTAAGCGATATGGCTGATGAACCTGAAAATAGAAACAAATCGTTCTCATATATATTTATTCTTAATTATCAATTAAAAAATGACTGGTAAATATTGTTAACCTGAAATGCAGCGTTCTCCCATTTTAAATGCATTACTTCCTCTTGTCCATTGCGTCTGAAGAATCTGGATAATGCATCATACGTAATAATTCCGTAAATAGCATCGGCCATTGCATCAATATCCCAAAAATCGATTTTAATAGCATGCCTAAGCACTTCTGAAACTCCAGATTGTTTAGAGATAATAACCGGAACACTTGCTCGCATAGCTTCAAGTGGAGAAATTCCAAATGGTTCAGAAACCGATGGCATAACATATAAATCGCTCTGCATAAACAAACGATCGACATCATCTCCTTTTAAGAATCCTGTAAAATGAAATTTTTCGCTAATTCGTAGTTCCGCCACACGTCTGATCATCCGATTTAACATATCGCCACTGCCAGCCATAACAAAACGAACATTTGGATATTTCTGAAGAACCCTGTTAGCTGCTTCAACAAAATAATCGGGACCTTTCTGAAATGTAACCCGTCCTAAGAATGTAACTACTTTTTCGGGAACTGATTTTTGCCATTCCTTAGCCGTAAACTCTTTGTCAAACTCAACAGCATTATGTACTGTAAAAACTTTAGATTCATCAATACCATAGCGGGTTATAACAATATTTCGGGTATAATTACTGACACAAATAATTTTGTCAGCTGCCTCCATCCCTTTTCGTTCAATATCGTAAACATTCTGGTTTATATTTTCACCTGAGCGATCGAATTCGGTAGCATGAACATGAATAATAAGTGGTTTGCCAGATACTGATTTAGCGGCAATACCTGCGGGATATGTTAACCAATCGTGAGCATGAATAAGATCAAAATTATTCTTTGATGCAAGAACCGAAGCAATTATAGCATACCTCGAAACTTCTTCCATAAGGTCTTTACCATATTTACCCGAAAACTTGAATTTAGATCTAAAAATTGAATGTTCAATATCTGTTTTATCTAATAAGGTTTGGTCAACAATGCGTTTAAACTCCTCGGGTGAAACATAAGGTATAAGATTAGAACCAATTTCCATTAAAGTTACCTTTCGCCAGAAATCCTCAATTAAAAGTGATTCCTGATTTACTTCAACATCAGATGCATTAATAATACGGGCAACACGATTATCCTCGTCACCAAATGCCTTTGGAACTACAAATAATACCTCAACACCATTTTTTGCAAGGCCTTTAACCAAGCCATAACAGGCTGTTCCTAATCCACCCGTAATATGTGGCGGAAACTCCCATCCAAACATGAGTACTCTCATCCGTTTTGAAATTACATTTTTAATTAATCATTCCGGTAACAAAGCAAATTAATACTTATCTATTTTCTACCTGTTAGCTCTTTTTCAGCTTTTATCCAATTTTCCAATTCACTTCCCTGATAACCGTTTTCAACATAAATCTCATATGCTCTGGCTTTTATTTCTTCGTCTGTAACTTGTGTCTTTTTAACTTTTGGTTTTTCAGTTACTTTTTTTGCTACTGTTTTTTTTGGAGCAGCTTTTGCTTTGGTTTTTTCTTCTTTTTTTGCCATGACTAATTTATTTATAAGTGTTTACTCTTTTTATATTCTTTTAACATACAATATATTCGTAATATTTCGCCGACACTCCATGCTTGTGAAATAGCACCTCTGCTATGTTGAGGTGGATCTCCATCATAAATCTCTGGAATGGTGCTTAATCCGTATTTGGTCATTTCTTCTCTAAAGTTATTAATAATATTTTCGATAAGATGAACAGCATCATCCCCAAATACTTTTAGATTAGCTTCGGCAAAGTGTCCTAACAACCATGGCCATGCAGTTCCCTGATGGTATGCATTATCCCTTTCAGCCTGATTTCCTTCGTATCGACCATGATAATTTGGACTTTTAGGTGACAGTGTTCTTAATCCTTTTGGTGTAAGAAGCTCCTTTTCTACTCTTATTAAAACAGAACGCATTTGCGATTCTTCGAGTGGACTAAATGGAAGTGAAACGGCAAAAATCTGGTTTGGACGAACCGATTTATCAGAGATTTCATTATTAACCAGATCGTACAAATACTGTTTTTCATCAAACCAAAATACTTCGCTAAATGATTTTTTAGTTAATTCAGGTATATCTTTCCATCCTTTAACAAAGTTAGAATCACCAAATTCTTTTGCAAGCTTTAATGTATAGCAAACAGCATTATACCAAAGAGCATTTATTTCGACTGCATAACCGCTTCGTGGAGTAACGGGTTTACCTTCAACTACTGCATCCATCCATGTCAACGCTCTACCATGCTCTCCTTGCCATATCAATCCATTGTCGTGCATTTTAATGTTAAATTCAAGCCCTTTGCGATAATTTTCAAGAATTTGTTTCATTTTCTTGCCGTAATCATCCCACACAGTTTTATTGTTTCCCAAGGCTTTAGCATACATTTGCAACGACCAGAAAAACCATAGTGGAGCATCAACTGAGTTAAAAGCAGCATTGCTATTTTTCCCAATATTTGGGAATAATCCTCCTTTTAGTTCGTGGGACATCGTATCAAGAACTTGTTTACAGGATTTTAAATCACCAGTACAAAGTGTTATTCCGGGTAATGATATAAATGTATCTCGACCCCATCTTCCAAACCAGGGATATCCAGCAACGATTTCAGTTGTTTTTTCGCGTTGAACTAAAAACTGGTGAGCTGCGTTTTTCAAACAACTTTCAAAAGTATCTTTGGGTGGTCTTCGCTTAAGTTCAGCTTCAAATTTACGGGTTAATCCCACAGGATTAATCTCCAATGTAGATGCCGAAAAGATTACTGATTCACCTTTCTTAATTGGAACTTCGAAATATCCCGGAATAAAGAGGTCTTCTTGAAATTCGTAACCTCGATTAAGTTCCTGTAAATATTCGATATTATAATACCAATCAGGTGATGCTATAAATTCATTCGTTTTATTTAATTGCATGTTAAGATATGGAAATCCTGAATAGAGTTTATATTTTACTCCATTTACAATCTTTTTATATTTTGTATTCGCATATAAGTTGGCTTTTGACAATTTGTGAATATTGCGAAAAGCAAGAAAAGGTTTTATCCTTATGCGGGTTGGTGAATGTGCATCAAGAAGAGTATACCGAATCATAAAATGCTCTTCGTTATGGACAAATAGCAATTCTTTTTTAAGAATCACTCCACCTACCCTATAAATTATTGTTGGTGTAGGATCATAATCAAAATCGGTAATATATTTATGCCCGTGAGGTTCGTAAATACCAACGCCCGGAAACTTATGAATACCAAGATTAAATAATTTACCTCGCTGAATAATCGTTTCATCAACCGAAGAAAGTAACACATGGTTTTCGTCATCAAATTCTTTAATGGGTAAAACCATTAATCCGTGATATTTTCTGGTATTACATAAAATTATTGTAGTACTCAAATATCCTCCTGCCCTATTTGTGCTTAAGATCTCTTTTTTTAATGAATACTCGAGTTTAACTAGTTCGTCTTTATTTAAATTCAGGTAAGCCATAAGGATTGAATTAATATATGATTACAAATTTTTAATGCTTAATTAGTAAAAGAACCCATTTTTGTCCGGTAAATAGACCGTTTATATATTAAGTAATTATTAAGTTTATTTAGATAATTTAATTTCTGATTATCTATTACATATCTGCATTTATATCCTTTTTCTGGATTAAAAATATAAAAGAGACAAATCCTCCTATATCAATTCTGATATATCCAAATATGACCATATATTGCATTGATAATTTCCTACTAATTTAAAGGAATTTAACATCAGAATCAACTCAATGCTGAAAAATAATCATTTAAAAGACTGAACCATTTCGAATTAAACCTGTTATAATAGTAAAAAATGAAGCAAAAAATAATAATATTATTTATTTTAATGATTCCATTGCTAGCAAAAACGCAAAAAACAATGCAATATAATAAACTTACACCCGAAGAAGAAAAAGTAATTATTCATAAAGGTACAGAAAGACCATTTATTGGAGAGTACACAAATACTAAGGATACAGGTATTTATACTTGTAAACGCTGTGATGCCGTTCTGTTTAGGTCCGAAGATAAATTCAATTCGCATTGCGGTTGGCCAAGTTTCGATGACGAGGTTAAGGATGCGGTAAAAAAAATTCCTGATGCTGATGGCCAACGCACTGAAATTGTTTGTGCAAATTGCGGTGCTCATTTAGGACACGTTTTTAAATATGAAGGTTTTACCAAAAAAAATACACGTCATTGTGTAAATTCTATTTCGTTAAAATTTATCCCCAAAAAGGGTAAATAGCTAAATCTCTAAAAAACATATCTTTCTTTTTTTAGTAAAAATTGAGTTTCTAATAATCTTTGGTTACTTTTAAGATGTTTTAATAATCTCAGAAAACAATAATACGTTCAACGTATTTTTATTTTGAGCAACGATCTGATAATTTTTTACATCTTTATTAAAAACCAAAATCCAGATTATGAGAAAAACGATCTTTTTTATTCTACTCAGTTTACCATTTATAATTGCAAGCTCAGATGACGATTTTAATAATCCATCAGAGTATTTTCCAGTATTAATGGAAAGGAATGAACTGGAAAAAAGTGTTTTTTTAAGAGAAGCTCAAGTAATAACCAAAACAGGTAAAATCTATTATAAAGACAACATAATTTACCTAAACGAACTTTACAAGGGTATTCATGTTATTGATAACACTAACCCTGAAGCTCCAGTAAATATTGGTTTTATAAATATCCCGGGATGTATTGATATTGCAATAAAAAACAACAACCTATTGGTTGATAATGCAATAGATCTTGTATCGATTGATCTAAGTAATGGAATCCAGAATATAAGTGTAACAAAGCGAATTAGAAATGTTTTTCCAGAAGCTACTCCGCCTGATCTGGATTATATACCCTACATTTTTAATCACACAAACCGACCCGAAAATACGATTATTGTAGGTTGGAAAAAACCAGATACATCAATCTAATTAAATTGGTTATGAAAAATATTTATTATTTATTATCGCTATTTGTAGTAATACTATTTACTCAATGCGAAGATTCCAGTTATACCTCAAACGATTCGTCGGATACAGGAACTGCTGGTTCATTGGCTCGGTTTGCCATATCAAACAATTATTTATATACTGTTGAACTAGAACAACTAAAGATTTTTGACATAACCAATGAAGCTGAGCCTGTGTTTATAAAACAGATTTATTCTGATTTTGGAATTGAAACAATCTTTGCTAAAGATCACTATTTATTTCTTGGATCACGCTGGGGAGTTTACATCTATGATATTACTATTCCCGAAAACCCCATTCGATTATCGCTATTTAGTCATATTTACAGTTGCGATCCAGTTGTTGTATCTGGCAATTATGCTTATGCAACACTAAATTCAGCAGGCGCATGTGGCCGTGGTTTAAACCAGTTAAGCATTATTGATGTAACCGATAAATCGAATCCTTTTGAAGTCGCAACCGTTTCCATGGAGAGTCCAAAAGGATTAGGAGTATCAGGAAATCTTCTTTTTGTATGCGACAATGGAATAAAAGTTTTTGATATCTCGGATCCATTATCGCCTGTATTTATTCGAAAAGAAACAGTAAGTGCATTCGATATAATTCCAATCGATAACATTTTAATTGTTGTGGCAGAAAACGGATTATATGAATATGAATTTGACGCTTTTGGAGAACTTAGTTTATTAAGTACAATACAATCAAATAAATAACCTTATGAAAAAAATAATTTTAATTCTGATCCTTCTGGTTTTTACTTTTGCAAATCAATCATTCGCTCAAAAAGACACATTAAAACTAAAAGGCTCTATATATTCATTTGTACCTCAATATCTTATTAATCATGGCATTAGACTCGATTATGAAAGACAAATAACTCCACGAAGCTTCATACAGTTCTGCCCTCAGTTTTATTTGGGCGAAAAGAAAAGTCGGAATTCCTCTGACCCATATTATGAAGAAAGTTCGAATGAAGATGATTTCAATAATATAACTGGTATAGGTATTAATATCTATCATAAAATATTTGCCAATCAGAACTTTTTAAAAAATGGAATATACTTTAGTTACGGAATAAGCTACAGTTATTTTGATATTGATTACTATGAGGATTACCTTGGTGAAACCATTAATGCAAGTGCATATATTAATAAATATGGCGCCGACCTGCTAATTGGATATCAATTCTTTTTTAAAAACAAACTATCGCTTGATATTTATACAGGTGTCGGAACCAGATTTAGCAATATGAGTACCAACGGAGAAAATAAGGAAAGATTCAGTTCTACCTATTTTGGATATAACTATAATGGAAATCTATTACATGGTGGTGTTAGAATTGGTTTGATTTTATAATATTTTTTATACCAATTAAGTTTGCATTATTAACCTGAAAATAAACAAAATGAAGATTAAATATTCTCTATTTTTAGCTATCCTAATTTTTTTGAACAATTTTGCTTTTTCTCAGGAGCAGAAAAATGAAAAAGTAATTTTATTCTTTGTTCCGCAATATTTAATAACCAATGGAATAAGGCTTGATATTGACATACGAAAACCAGACTCAAATAAATGGTGGATAATTTCGCCATACTATTATTCCGACGGTTCATCATCAAGCTCTCTAAATCCGAGCGATCAATATGAGTATAATCCTCATTCATACGAAAAAATGCTCGGATATGGGTTGGGTATATCCCGAAAAATATTTATTACCAAAAATTCGTATAAAGGTTTGTATGCCTCATTAGGAATAAATTATAAGTATTTTGCCATTAAAGGAGATAATTTTAATTATGTTGAGATTACTGGTGATGATGGATTAGTATATTACGAAATGCAGGATATAAATTATACTGTAAACATAAATAGTTACAATGGTTATGCAATTATTGGGCAGCAATTTAATCCGTTCTCAAAATTTTATATTGATTTATTTCTTGGATTTGGAATAAAATATAGCACTCATAGTTCCCCAGAAAATGTGGTTATAAAATACAATAGAGGAAACATTGATTATGGTTATAGTGGAACTCAATTAATTGGCGGAGTGAGGCTTGGTGTTGCTGTTTTTTAATTAGGTTATAATTAATTGTTCTATATTTTTTGCATTGGCGAATTTTTGTAAAAGCATAACCAGTTTTTTAACCTGAATATCCAGATCAGACCTGCCCCCAAACGAAATAATATTCATCGAAATGGATGTTGTTTCGTGTGTAATTTTCACCCTTTCCGAATCACTTGTTGGGCTTCCAAATTTCCCATATTGGTCTTCGAAAACAGGCAAGTTTTCAATATTCAGTAATCCTCGTCCAATTCCATAATAAAGATCTTCCTTACTTCCAATTGTAAACTGTATAGGTGGAAAAAGTTTTGATGCATCAAATGCACAAATAGAATAATACGACGAAATGGAAAGCAGATTATTAATATCAACGATGTTATTTATTTTGTAGATTCCTTTATCCTTAACAATTCTTCTTAGTAATGCTTCAGACGAAAGACGATAGCGTGCAGGATCTTTTCCTAAAGCCTTGTATGCTTTCCGCGAATCTGCGATAGGTTTTAACTGCGAAATATCCTCAACACTTTGATGACTGGCAAATTCGATACAACAATTATCCAGCATATTTATCAGTTCATCGTCTGAGGGTTTAACGATGATATTTGCACAAACCGAACCAATTGCAATGTTATTCCACTTTTCTTTAAGCAAATTATGTATAGTTATTTTTACCACTCTATAGTTTTTTATATTTGCAGGCTTAAATCTAAAAAAAGTTTATTTCTTTTGCCAATAATTATCCGAAGTAATGATTTCAAATACAATAAATAACCTTCTTTTTTTTCGGTTTCATAATTTGTTAAATGAGACTTCAATCAACCATTATACGAGCACCAGGGTGGGAGGTGTAAGCAAAGATCATCTTGCAGGTTTAAATCTTGGTTATACAGTTAATGACAATCCATTATTTGTCGATAAAAATATTGAATTGCTTGCTGAGGCAACAGAGATTTCAAAAAAGTACATGGTTTTTCCGAAACAAACGAATGGAGCAAACATAGCAATTGTAAAATCTGTAAATGATGTATTTTATGATACAGATGCTTTAATTACAAATATACCCGGAATTTGCATAGGAGTTCGCACAGCTGATTGTGTTCCGATTCTAATCTATGAGCCCGAAAAAAAAGTAATCGCTGCAGTTCATTCAGGATGGAAAGGTACCGTTGAAAAAATATCACAGAAAGCAATACGTATAATGATTGATCAGTTTGGTGCAAATCCTGAAAAAATAATTGTAGGCATCGGGCCATCAATCAGTCCCGATGTTTACGAAGTTGGTGCCGATGTAATACAACTTGCAAAACATTCCTTTGGAGAAAAACCTATTTTAAAACCAATCCCAGATTCTAACAAGGCGTTTTTTAACTTGTGGGAAGCCAATAAACTGGTTTTAAAAGAAAGTGGAGTACCCGAAAATAATCTAGAAGTAGCTGAAATGTGCACATATTCAAATCCTGATTTATTCTACTCTGCCCGCAGAGATGGAAAAAATACTGGCAGACTAGCAACCGGGATTATGATTTTAAAATAAGTTCAATGGCAATAATACCTTCTGAGTTTTTTTAGAAGCATCAACTTCGTTAATTTTCTGCAAATTCATCCAAATGTTCAGCTTTCCATTGCATCGCATTATAAACCCTGGTTTTTCCGCTTGGGTGATCGAAGAAAATGTATTCTTCTAATTTTCCCGGATTGATTTTTCTGTAGGCTGATAGTTTCATAGCAACTGATGCAAATCCATCAGGTTCACGAGCAGTATTGAGTCCATAATTATCTGCCTCCACCTCGTTTGATCGTACTATATTATTCATAACCGGACTAGCAATAAAGAAGAAAGCCGAGAATAAAAATACAAACAAAGGGAATCCTACAATATCTGAAATTCCTGAAATAGCCCACCTGGTTTTAAATCTTTTAATGAGCTTATGAAAAGCCCAGTTTACAAATGCCATTCCAATAAAAATTAAAATAGCAATATAAATAAGCATTTCGTAAACATGGTTAAGCACATAATGCCCAAGCTCATGTGCCATAACTGCTTTAATTTCGGCTGGCGAACACTGGTTTAATAAATTATCATTTAAAGAGATACGTATTGTACTACCAAAACCACTAACGTTTGCACTAATTCTATTACTTTGTTTTGAGGCATCAAACTGGTAAACATTATCGGCAGGAACACCATTTGCACGTGCCATTGATAATATTTCCTCTTTAATTTCCTGATTTTCGAGTGGTTTATACTCGTTAAATAATGGGCTAATAAAAACTGGTGAAATAAACATTGAAAAAACCAAAAATACCACCATGATAACACTACCCCATATCCACCACGACTCTTTTACTTTGCTAATTATCCAATAAAGCAGAACAATAAAAATACTTAACAAAAACATAGATAATGCAAGTCCAATCATTTCCTCAGAAAACCATCCACCAAAACTCATATTTGATAAATTATAACTGTGTTCCCGAAAAAACCCGCGGTAAATTGTAAATGGAAAAACTAAAATATAGGAGAAAAGAAAATATAAAACCAGGTATATAAAATTCTGGATATGCACATTTCTGAACTTCTCTGCTCTGTTTTTTATCCAACGTGATAAACCAAATGAAAGAAATACCCATACAATAACGAAATCAATAACAAATGCGAACAAATCTAACCAGTATCCACCTTCAAAATATGAATCAGAATTTTCTTTTTGCTCGGCACTTAATCTTTGTAAATATTGGTCAGTTGCATCTTCCGTATTGAAATCTACATTTTCGATAGTAGTTAAATACTTTGAATCCTTTGTAATTTGGAAGGCTTTACCTGAAAAAGATAAAGTTCCCAAAAGAAAAGCTAGAAGGATAAATCTGAATTTCATTTCTTCACGTTTTTTAATTTAATTTAGGACGGTTATAAAACAAATTTTGTTACAATCATTTTTGTTTTAGTATGTCGAAGTCATATTTTCATCTACACAAATAATAAAATCAGCTTTGCCTTTATTTTCATCAATCAAAATATTTACATCGGGCTGACTTACTGTGGAAACAGTTATGTATTTATAATCTGGTTTTAATCTTTTAAGATACCATAATATTCCTTCGAAATTATCAGTATGGTAAGTACCATGGTAATGAATAAATTTGAATCCTTCCATATAGTTTTTAGCAATAAAATAAGCCATGGTGGCATCTTTAATTGCCTGTGCTTTAGGCAGGTTCGCACCACCATGTCCACCCATCATTGAGGGCATACTTTTATAACCGGGCAACTCAGGATCATACTCAATTGGTAATGGTGCAATCCAGCTCTTTTCCTCATCAGACAATTCATTAAGAGCTTCAAATCCTTTTTTAAAAACCATATTGGCATATCTGCGAGGAACATTGGTAGCAATAAAATTAGTTTGTTTGTCTTTTGCAATATTTACCAACGGCGCATAATCTGTTTTATAGTTTGGCCAAAGTCGGGCAAGCGTATCTAATGCCTTTTGATCAATTTCTCCTTTTAAGTATTGATTTAGCTCAACCTGATTGTCAGCTTCAACCATTTCTGCACCCAACATAAGCTTGTGGTTTTGAGACAAATCAATTGTTACTTCATATTGTAGCCAATGCGAAATCGGATTATCATGCAATTCTCCAAATAAAATAATATTTGCATCACTCATTACAGCAATCATCTTCTCGTAAGTAATCAATTCACCTTTGGAATTAAAAATCTGATACGCAGTTTTATGTTGTGAAAATCCGTGTAAAACACTAATTAACAATATCATTAAAATTAAATTCTTTTTCATATCGGAATTTTTAGATTGTTTATATACTCAACAAAACAGATCATTGATTGAAAACTTTTAAAAATATAAAAAAACATCTTCTTATAAAAGATATTTTCGACTTAAAAATAATTCAAATTAAATGGAATTGATTACTTTTATAGATTGTAGACTGTATAGGATTTAAATTGGAAACAACGCTAATGAAAGAAACTATTTATAATCTGCTTCAACGTTTCGAACCGATTAGTCTTGATAAGTTATCAGATTATAAATTGCTTAACAGAATCGATACTAAATATATTTGCCACATAACCCAACTACCTCAAATTTTAGCTTCTATAACCAATGATTTTAAAATACAAACCTCTGGAAATGATCGCATTTTCAGCTATGAGTCATTGTATTTTGATACACCAGAAATGAAAACGTACTTCGACCATCATCAGGGAAAAAGGTTAAGATATAAAATACGTTTTAGAAAGTACCTTGATACAGGTGATGTTTTTCTTGAAATAAAAAAGAAAAAGAATTACAACCGAACAGATAAAAAAAGAAAAGAATTTGTTTTTGATACCCAATTAAATAAATCGCATCTTGAATTCTTAAGCAACTATATCGAAATACCTGCATCGGGATTAAACCCGGCCATTTGGACAAACTTCAACCGTATAACGATGGCAGGCAAAAATCATCTTGAGCGAATAACGATCGATACTGAAATACAGTTTAAGCAAAACAATCAATCCATTATTTTACCCGACCTGGTTGTTATTGAAACAAAAAAGGAAAAAGCCCAGCAGGCTAGCCCACTATCAAAAATTTTACACGATTCACAAATAAAACCCTATGGTTTTAGTAAATATATCATGGGCAATATAATACTGAATCCAACAATTAAACATAATCGATTTATAAAAAGAATATCAACCATTAATCAAATATGCTATGGTACTAAATATGATAAGCGACTTTTTTGAAACCACGAAAGTTTTTGGATTAGATTTTTTCCATTCCGAAGGCTTTATAAACCTTGTTACACGTTTCGTTTATAATCTGTTCTGGGTTTTTATTCCTTCGTATTTTCTTTACTTCAGAAAAGGTGGTTATAGGGAATATTTTTTTACTTACATCATTGTAAGTATGATGGTGTTTCAAATATGCCTTTTACTGGGATCTGTTAGTTTGCGGTTGGGATTTGCTTTAGGATTATTTGCTATATTTGGCATCCTCAGATACAGAACAAACCCAATTCCACCGAGAGAAATGACCTATCTTTTTCTGGTGATAGGTATTTCAATAAAGAACGCAGTATCAAACGAGAATATCAGTTTTGCTGAACTGGCTGCTACTGACGTAATGACCATTCTAGTCGCCTTCTTAGTCGAAACATATATTACCGGTATGAGTGTTAAACGCAAAAAAGTAATTTATGATCGACTAGACTTAGCAAAACCTGAAAATTATGAAGAAATGAAAAAAGATCTTTCGGAAAGATTAGGAGTTGAAGTGGTAAAGATCGATATAGGACCCGCTGACCTAATTCGCGACAGCATTGAGCTTTTGGTTTTTTTTAAAGAAGCCAAGGGAATTCGTTTTTATGATTCTCCAAGGTAATTTAATGTTATTTTTTAAATGAATCGCTTATATCGTTTTGTACTATCTATCCTGATTCTTTTATATCTATTCTTAACCCAGAATATTTTATTGGCGCAGGATAAGGATAGTCTTCTTTCTGAAGAGCCATTGCCCTTTAGTGCTGATTTTTTCGATAATGAAAACCCTTTAAAACTGAAATTAACATTTAATATTAAGGAGTTTGAAATAAATAAAGACTCAGATAAATACCGACCTGCCACCATCGCCTTTTTAATGGATGATTCAGTTGAAATTGTTAAGGAAATAAGAATAAAACCAAGAGGAAACGTAAGAAATGATCATTGTTATTTTCCACCATACACGTTGAATTTTAAGAAATCTGATGTAAGCAATGATTTGCCATCAGATATTAATAAAATAAAAGTGGTTTCGCATTGCTTCAAAACGAATGAATATGCATCTATTCTATTAAAAGAGTATTTAATATATAAGCTTTTCAATATAATAACCGATTATAGTTTCAAAACTAGATTAGCCCAAGTAACCTATATAGATACTGGCAGAAAAAACAAAACGGATACTGAGTGGGCTTTTTTAATCGAACCAGAAGATATGCTTGCAGAAAGAATTTCTGCTTTACCTATTGTACAAGATAATTTAAGTCATTCGCATTTAGACTCATTGCAATCGACAATAATGGTGTTTTTTCAATATATGATAGGTAATACCGATTTTTCATTAGCTGGAAGGCACAACTTAAAACTTATTAAACTTAAAGATTATCGGTACCCATTATTAATTCCAATTCCATATGATTTCGATTATTCAGGTTTGGTGAATGCCCATTATTCGGTACCAACGAAAGCCCTTCCAATAACCCGGGTAACTGAACGCTATTACAACGGCGTTTGCAGAGGAGACTCACTATACAAGGTGGTTATAAATCATTTTTTAGACAAAGAACAGGAAATCTTTAATTATATTGATTCATTCGAGTTATTAGATAAGAAAACAAAAAATTGGGTATCTTTTTATATTAAAGATTTTTATAAAGAAATCCGATCTCCGAATTTTATTAAAAGGGAAATACGAAATACTTGTTTTTAATACTGATTATCCTTGAGTGGTTCTAATTTCATTAAAGTTCCATGAGAAGTACCTCTAAAGAATTCATTACTTTTATAAATCAGAATCTCACCATAATTACCCTCCTTTATATTCGAATCGACAGCTATAATCCTACCATTTCTGAGCGAAATAATATTTGGCATTGAGGTATGACCAATAATTATATGTTTGGTATTAAAGAAACTCAAAATGTTTTCAAGCTGCTTGTCAGAAATGGTATTCTCAAAAAAACCTCGATGCCATATCGGACCATCTTCACTAAGTAAAAAAGTACTAATAGAATCATTCAGAATGATATCCCACGATTTGCCAATTATTTTATCATAGAAAATACGGTTTGCCTTCTCAGCTGTAATACCTTTTAAAACTAATTCGGGTGAAATTCCTGCATGAACAAAGAGCAAATCATTTATAGTAACCATAACAGGTTTTGATCTTAGCCACTTCCCAAAAAATGTATTTTCTGCAAAAAGTTGAGTGTAAACCATGTTCATTTTATTGGCTGTATGGATATATTTATCATTTATATATCTCAAATCATTATTCAGCACCATCAGCTCATGATTTCCCAGAATATAGTGGACTTTACCTCCATCTTTTTCGGCCTGCTGTTCTAATCGATAAACAAGCCACAAAAGTTCAGTAACTTTCGATCCACGATCAAAAATATCACCAAGTACAACAAGATGACCATTACCAAAACACCATTCCAAGTCAGAATTAATAACATTGTGTTGCTGAAGTAACTCAATAAACATTTCATACTGACCATGAACATCACTTATAACCACAATATCATTAACATTCGTAAATTTCTGAACAAAGTCAATATTATCAGGAACAGGATTTTTAAGTTGATCAATACTGATGTTAAAACCAAATCTCTTTTTAATATAATTCGTGTTATTACCCAGAATAGTTTTTGTTTTAAGGGTTTTCCCCTTTATCCATCTTAAAACTATTTTGTCATTTTCATAAAAAATATAAGGTCCATCAGTAATATTGTGATTATGGAAAAATGCTGGTCGGTATTGTGGTGAATTTGTATTATTTAAGCTTTCATCAGGCTGATGGGTATACGTAAAAGAGGTACCAAGCCATATTATTAAAATAGCTAAGAAATACCGAAAACTAATATTTAACAAAGGTTTATGCATTGCAAAACATTTACATTACATTATTATTAATAAAACGATTCTCTCTAACCAAAAACTACCTGGATAACTATTGCGCAAATGTATTGTTTTTAAAATAAACATTTATTGAGTTTAGTCATAATGAAAAACTCGAGTTGAAAAGCAATAATTACTTTTTTTTAATTATCTATACCAATTATTCAAAACCCATAAATGATTATTTAAGATTTACCAGGCTCCAATAATTAAACCCATTATACCTAAAAGAAGAACCTGATATGAGGAATCAATAGCCCAAAGTTTAAATGATTTTCGTTGATACAAAATATTTACTCCATAAGATGTACTTATAAAAAAGATACCTACAAAAAAGCCCACCTTTACGCCTGTTAACCAATTTAAACCATTAGGATATAAAACATTAGTAGCTAGAGTAAGACCAAAAGCCATAATTAACATAAGAACAAAACTGGTTCCAAAAATCTTAACCATATTTGCATTCTTAATATCCTCTTCTGAAAGGCCTAGTGCATTCTGCCAACCTTTGCCAAATAAAATTGGGCTGTACCATACAGATCCGATTACAAATGCAGAAACTGCAGCAACCAAAACAGCTAGAAAATTAATATTTGATAATTCCATAATCTTAAATTTTACGTTATCATAGAATTAAACAAAATTTTACTAAAAATGTTTGCTAAAACCTTTAAGGGATGATTTTTATAGCTGAAGACTTAAACGAAACCCAGGCTTCAGAATTTTCCTTAAATTTAAATTTGAAAAGTGAGTCTTCTGAAATTACTACAGATATTTCAATTCCAATATCAACAATTAATTCGAAATTCGAAAAGTACGGTATAATCTGAATTATTTTACCTTTAAAATTATTGGTAGCACTCGAATCTATATGATTTTCAGAAATTATAATCTCTTCGCCTCTGATAATTATTTTTCCATTCTTAATCTGATCGTGATTGCTTACATGAATCTCAATCTTGCCGTTTATTCTTGCAATATTTATTGGCGAAAATTCAGCAAAAAAGAAATTTTTTATTCCAGTAAAATTAGCTACAAACTCATTAGCAGGTTTTTGAAATACTTCTTTAGTAAATCCCTTTTGAATTATTTCTCCATCGTGCATTACCGCTACTTTATTTGATAAAGCAATGGCTTCTTCGTAATCATGAGTAACATGAAGAATGGTAGTTCCCTTTTGATTTATTTTGCGAAGCAGGTTTCTCAAATCACCCTTTAGTTGCACATCGAGCGAAGCAAGTGGTTCGTCTAACAACAAGCATTCTGGTTTTGTAACTAACATGCGGGCTAAAGCAACTCGCTGCAATTCGCCACCCGAAAGTTTTTGTGTGCCACGGTTTAATAAATGAGTAATATTTGTTAACTCGGCATATTCATGAATGAGCGATTCAATTTGTTGGTGAGTTAATTTCTTTCCTTTTAAGGGATAAGCAATATTTTGTTTTACTGATAAATGTGGAAAAACAGAATAATCCTGAAATACAATTCCTACTTTTCGTTTCTGGATTTTTTCATGTGTAATGTCAATATTATTTAAAATTATTTTTCCCGAATCAAGTTTAATTAATCCTGCAATAATTTCGAGCAGAACCGTTTTTCCAACTCCTGATTTGCCTAATAAAACATAATAATCTCCCCTTTCCAACTCAAGATCAATGTTCTTAAGCTGAAAATCGCCCAGTTTAATTGATATGTTGTTTAGTTTAAGCATCATGGGATTTCCTTTCTTTTGCAAGACTTCTCAACAGAACAAAAAACACCAGACACACGACAATAAATACAACCGAAACGGGTCGTGCATATTTTAAACCGAATGCTCCAAATCGTTCAAAAATAAGAATGGGGGTAATCATCGGATGGTAAGCAATAATAATAACAGCACCAAATTCGCTCAATCCGCGGGCAAACATCATTATTAAACCAGACAAAACATTTTTCCAGGCTAATGGTAGTGAGATTGTAAAAAACACTCGAATCGGCGAAGCTCCAAGGTTAAGCGCTGCCTTTTCGAGTCGAACAGGTACATTCTCAAACCCATCACGCGCTGCATTAATTAAAAATGGAATACTCACAAATGCCATGGCTATTGCTATTCCTGCCGGATGACCTACAAAGTTAAGACCTAATGAAGAACCTATTTTGCCCAGCACCGAATCGCGAGATACAAAACCTAATATGGCAATACCTGCTGCTGAGTGAGGTATTACAATAGGCAGGTCGACAATGCCATTTATTATACCTTTAAACCGAAACTTGGTTCTTGCTAAAAAATAAGACAATGGAATAGCTCCGATTGCAAAAATCATTGTGGCAGCAAATGAAACCCACAAGGTTAACCAAATGCTTTTTACAACTTCTGGATCTTTCGATGTTTCGAAAAGTTGTGCTGGTGTTGTTGCTAAAAACATTCCAAGTAGCGGGCTTACTATAAACAGTAAAATTAGCCCACCAAGCAAAGTAAAAATAAGAGGTGTATGGTTTTTAGGATTCATTAATTTTTAAAAAAAACAGGTTTTACGATTATCATTGTATAAAAAAATTGTTGAATGCCATTTGAGTTTCCTCCTTTAATATATTCGAGGGTTTTACCAGCGAATATTACTCCATAACCCAGTTCTAAGTTTATAATATCATTCACTTTTAAGTTTGATACAATGTCAATTTCGTTGGCAAGAAACTTCTTTTGATTTTCTTCCATGTAAACATACTTGTTAGCAAGTGCAAAATAATGATATGTTAAAGATAAATCCCACTTTTTAATAGATGTAATAGCTTTAAGATACGCATTAATTAATCCGGCATTACCTGTTGTTTTTGGAGTACCAAAATAATCCATCATTCCATTAAATGCATGACCAGCGCCATAGAGAATATCAAAGGCATTATCGTCCATATTTAATGTATCTGATAAATCATTACCTGACATGAACTCAAATCCCAACACTGACATAAAGTTTGTACCTATTTTTTGTTCAAAATCTGCATTTGCATAATAGGCATTCACATCCTGTCCTGTTTTGTTTTTGCCTGCCTGGTAAAAGCCTCTTAACTGAAGATTATTAAATTGCTTATTTATTTTAAAAATTGCTCCGGTTGTAATGCGATAATAATCCGTATTTGTAGTTCCTTCCTTCTGATATCCATCGGTAATTGTCAGATTTGCCAAGGCTACATCTCCGATTCTTTTTTCGAGCCAGATTACATTTAAAAACTTATAATTACTTATTTGGCTTGTATAATCAGTACCAAAATTTGAGGTTTTTGCCTGGTTAAATGCAGTAAATATTTTTGCTACAAAGTTATTATTTAAATAATCGATATTTACTCCATCATGTGATGTGGCGACTTGGTTCCAATTGGTTTTCGCAATAAAGCGTTTGTTGTCGATATCGAATGATTGACGCCCTGCAGTTATCGACCAATGCGAATTTAAATCCATTTTAAACCAGGCCTCATAAACTGAAACTCCTGGATCGTCAGATTTAAGCTTTGAGTCGCCCCATATGCGATAATCCTGAACAGATAATCGAGATGTAATGCTATTGTATTGATGATTTAAATTTAGTCGAGTTCGTTGTGTTACAAAATATGCAGGATCCGAATTATCTGTTTTTAAACTACCATATCCATCTCTTAATTCGAATCGTGGTCTATATTCAGCGCTAATATTAAGTTGAGCGTTCGCAAATTGGCCAATAAAGACCATAAAGAATAATATAAATGACTTTTCCATTCTGATTAAGTTAATAAAGTTCCTTTTCTTGGTAGTAAACTTAAATAGCTATAAATAAACCGAATTAACCAAGAAAATATTTTTCACCCAACAATTTCATTAACAAAATTAGATAAAATAATTTTAATAAATTTTATTGCCAATTCTCTACTTATGATCTCTTCCGAAAACGATTCCAAATACAAGTTGAAAAAACTAAAAAGCTTACCAACAATAAAAATAGCGAACCAATTATTTAAAATTAAACTGGTTCGCTAAGTCGGTAAAAATCTGGCACGTTGTAATTTTACTTTTCGTTAGCCGAAAAATAGATGGCATTTATTCCTTTTACAGCTCTATCTGAAAAGAAATCGCAAGCCGGGAATGTTTTAAAAATTCCATTGTCAGTTAATTCAGGTCTGCATATTAGAAGAACCTCTGACTGATCATTTCTATTCATAATCTCACTAAAAGTAAAGACACTTCTATATCCATCGGCAGCAACAATAAGAAATATACCTTCTCTAATGTTTTTCTGGTTAAATGGAGTATTCTTAGCCAACACCTCTTTTAATAAAATACCTGTAAATGGTTGTGTAGAATGAATACCACGACCACGTCCATAAAAGATAGTGTTGAATTTTTCTATCTGCAACTCTTTTGGATTTTCAGTGAGGGTGGTTACAAGTTCATTTTCAGTATAAATATCAATTTTTGGAGAAAATAATGGTTTTAACCCTTTTATTGTTTCAAAGGATTTTGGATATGATTTTACAGTAATTTTTACCGGATTCGAGATATTTCTTTCGGTAATTAAATCTCTCGAAACAACCAATTTACTTACTTCAGGCAAAGGCCACAGATCATTTGTTTTTGATGGAACAATGCGCATAACCTGGGTAGCAATTATGATTTCCTGTAAATGATTTGGGTAAAAAATCTCTCCCCAACTTATATTTACTTTTTCGCCTTTATCATTTTCAACCTGAACATATAAATCGATTATTGGATTGAATTCCTCTTTATTCTTTTTATTTAATTTAACCTGGTTTAAAATATCATATAGCGCATAACCATCATAACGATATGCTCCAACAAATTTATCGCCGCTGTCAGATAAAAGTGTTTCTTTAACAATAACACTTCTCAATGGAAGTTTTGCAAAATCAACAATTCCGGGATTATTTATTTCTCCTTCAACAACTAACTGTTGTGTTGGAAGCGTATGAGTTTCTGCATTGTCGTAAAAATCATTTGTTGCATCAATAGTATCTGCAGCTAATTGTCGCTGATATTTATTTTCAGCACTATTTTCGGATGGTTGCATTTTACATGCAGCAATGCTTAATCCGATTAAAAAAATGGTAACTAGTTTTTTCATCATTATATATTATTTATAGTTTAAAATTTTATTCCTAATTCGAGAGTAATAAAACGACCAGGACAAACCGCACCTTTGCTGTCATAAAACTTAGTATCAAGAATATTCTGTATACTAAGGGCTGTAAATATCATTTTAAATGATTTTGATAGTTTCAAATCAAGTGTTATAAATGATGGGTATTTATCATCAAGGATAATCTCATCTACCTGATTTAAATCATTTACCCATCTGGTTCCATTATATTTTGCATTAATCCCTGCATTTACAATTTTATTTCGCCAGTTTACTGATAACGAAGCTAAATGGCTCGGTACATCTGATAAATATTTACCTGTTAAATCAACCGGATCACTTACATTCAGCGGAGTGAATTCTTTTATTTGCGAATGAGAATAAGCATAATTTGCATTGAAAATAATATAATCGGTCAATAGATAATTTGCTTCAAGCTCGAGTCCGTAAATTTCAACCTCTGAAATGTTCGATGCTTTAATAATTGGTCGCAATCCGAAACCAAGATCTATAGAATCGCCGGTATTAACATAATACATAAAATCATCACCCATCGAATAAAAAGCAGAAATTGATGTTCTCAGTCGCTGAAAAAAACGTGCATCAGCTCCTATTTCAAAATTATTTAGATACTCAGGTTGTAAACCCGGATCTGCAACTTTAAATCCACCTTTAATTCTACCTGAACGGCACATATCATCTAAAACAGCAGGTCTAAATCCTTTGGCATAGCTTGCATAAACGCGGTAGTCTTTTGAAAATTCATATTGAACTGATAACTTGGGACTAAATGCATTCCATGAATCCTCCTTTAAATTATTGTCATTATAGGTCAGCATAAAAGTAGTTTCAGCAGTAGGATTTTCAATCTCAAAACCACCATCGAAAAAGTTTGCATAATCAAATCGTAAACCGGCAATTATTTTTAGTTTTTCATTTAAGAGCTTAATCTCATCCTGAACAAACAAACCCAATGTATTCATTGTACCGCGATTATAAACAATATCGGTCGATGTATAATAAACATCCTTAGCATCAACACTTCCTTGCTTAAGATCAATACCACCTGTTACAATTTGGTTTTTTAAATCGTACGAAACTGAAGATAATGCACCTAAATCAACTCTCTCCGAAAGTACTTTATAAAATGTGTAATCATCTTTAAAGTATTCGCTAATTCGTTTATAATCTTCGTTTAGGTAAAACAAATTTATATTCCATTTCAGCTTGTTGCTTTGTCCATAATACTTAGCACGAATCTGATAAGTATCGTGTTCGCGGTTATTTCCTTCAGGTTGAAAAACTTTTTCGCCGGTAGCTCTATCATCATCATAATAAAGCATATCCAGTTCCAATCCATTATTTTCATTAAAGTCATATCCTACTTTTGCTGTGGCTGCCCATTCTTTCAGATCTGATTTAACAAGATATTTGTTTGCCAATTGATCTGCCTCTGAAGCGGTCATATATCCATCACTTTGTCGGTAAAAGCTACCAAGATTCCAGTAAAAACCTTTATCAGTAGTTGGATTTAAACGACCTGATAAATAAAATTGTCCACGCATTGTGTTATATGTACCATAATCAACACTGAATTTACCCTGAATACTTTCTGTAGGTTTTTTAGTGATGATATTTATTGCTCCACCCATTGCATTACCTCCATATAAAGATGATCCGGGACCTTTAACCACTTCTATACGATCAATCTGATCATTATTTAACAAATTCCAGTTTACCGAACCACCATCTGATTTATTTACCGAAATTCCATCAATCATAACCAACACGCGACCTTGTTCCTGTCCATTTAATCCGCGCATAGTAACTGCAGCGGAATGCGAGTATATTCCAAATGACCTGTTAATGTTAACACCTGGTACAAAAGCAAGTAACTCGTCGGTTGTTTGAGCCGGCAATGCTTCAATCTGCCTTGGCGAAATGAGATTTATGCGAGTAGGAATATCTTTAATATAATTTTCAGTTTTTGTTGCAGTAATTACCACATCTTCGGCTGTAAAATTTGCAGGTTTTAATTTTATTTGCAACTCAAGGATTTCATGTTCTTTCAGGTTGATTTTTTGAGTGAAGGATTCATATCCGACATAGGAAATCTGTATTGTATAATTACCATGATTTATATTTTCCAAAATGAACTTTCCTTCTTCGTCACTTACAGTTCCTTTTTTATTACCAATCCAGATGTTAGCAAAACTAACAGGTTTTAAGGTTTCTTCATCATAAAGAGTTCCCTTTATCGTGGATTGAGCAAGTATATTTGCTGAAAACATCGAAAACAGGATAACATATATAACTTGTTTTTTCATCACTAACTTTATTTCTGAATTTTTACTGCAATTTCGATGTATCCGGTATCCGATTCATCAGCATGAATCACTTTAATTAATCCATATTTACCTTGTCCTGTTTTAAACGGGATCACTTTATCAGCAAAACAAAATTTACATGTTCCACTTACACTCTCAGGTTGATATCCATTAATAAGCAAGCTGTCATTCTGGGCGGCGTCAAACTGATTGGTAGATATTAAATTATTATCTGTAGTATAATAATCATAAACCGTTGAATTTTGAACTGCCCATTCGTTCATTACCGGATAATATGATTTTGCTGTATTATACGATGGACATGAAATTGTGGGTGATGATGACCCAGAACTTAAATAATAATAGCTTACTAAATCAATGAGAGATTCATTGCCTATTACAGTTGAACCAGAATAAGCCAATCCTGAGTTTACATCAACAAAATTAGGAAGAGTAAGGTTGTTTTGGTATCCAATTGTGATTGAAGGGAAAAAATCTATGTCGCCAAAGGCACTACCAGCTCCCTTAAATACAATCATTGAAACAGAAGCTGTATCGCGATTGCTATTCATGATCGAAAAAACCCATGTTTCCTGATCGGCATAACCTTTGTAATAAGTCAAAATGGTATCCAATCCTCCTTTTTTAATAAACATTCCTTTATCGAGTTCTGTAACTGAACCTGCATCTGTTTTGCGTTTAACAGTAAGATTTGTTATCTCAAATCCATCCCCTACTGCTGAAATACCAAATTTCAACTGGCCTCCTACCGGAACGTAAGCTTCGTTATTTGTATACGAAAGTCCCGTTTTTAATAAAATAAATGGAGTCGATGAACCATTTTCATCCTCAGTACACTGAGTAAATAAGAATAGTAAAGCTGTAACTGCAATAATGCAACTAGTTTTCATAGTTTGATAGTATGCTTTTCAGATAATCAATAAATTATTTTTGGGTTATTAAGAAAAATGGAAAACCCTACGGGAATTAAAAAAACTCACGTAGGATTTTTCAATATTGCTTAAAATTACTTTTTAATGATGTAAACAAATTTTACATATCCATCATTTCCTTCAAGTACTTCGGTTACTTTCAATAATCCATATTGATTGTTATGAGTTTTGAAAGCATAAATATCATTAACAGCCAGTA